>JAABUW010002331.1_pt1 | contig 29148 bp, 25 predicted proteins | sample 5560081 | NCBI WGS metagenome assembly JAABUW01 (sample SAMN10711882, study PRJNA513363) | rock metagenome | isolation source: Antarctica rocks | place: Antarctica: Victoria Land, Knobhead sud | reverse complement strand
CAACACCGATCGATTGATGGTGCAAGGGAAACTTCTCGGGCAGGGATGAATACGACTATAGAGGTGTTTAGAGCAGAGGATACCAATTTAGAGAAAAGCATTCTTGGTGACCCCTCCTATTTGTAATAATGTCTTGGGCCTTAACCAACTGCCCGAGTGGGCACTCTATTTATCTAGCCAAGGCTCAGGACGGACGACAAAAGGTCTTTTGAACCACGCAGTCGTTGGAAAGCTGTACACCTGACCCCCTCCCTCCCAAGCAATCCCTACCCTTTCCCGCAGACATATCCCCCCCTATAGCCAAGCAACCACGCTCCTCCACGCAACAAACATCCACCCGACACCACACCACCCATCCCCTCACGCCACCCTACCTCTCCTCCTCCCTTTTATCCATCCACGCCTCTTCCCCCTTCCCTCCCCACCACCGTCCCTAGCCAAAAAGGTACCAGTAGCCCCGCTCGCACACATGGACGGAAATCCCCCCGGGCGCGGCTGGTTATGGAGGTAGGGAGGGGAGTGTGCTCTAAGGGCAGGGGGGAGGGGGGGTGTTGAGATGGGGGGGAGGGATGAGAGCGAGTGGGTGAGTGGGTGGATGGGTGCTGGGATATTGGAATTGGGGAATGGAGGGGGTAGATGTGATAGTTGTGGTAGGTGGGTGGAGTGGGAGGGGAGGAGGGGGAGGAGGAGGGGAGGGTTGTGCGAGGAGCGAGGAGCGAGGAGGTACGGGGTAGGAGTGGGTTGGGTGGAGTGGGCAGGGATAGGAGGGGGAGGGCGAAGGCATGTAGTCGGGTTTGATGGATCGAGGGATTTGGGGGGGCGTGGGAGGGTTCTGATTTAGCTGGAAGTAGATGGTTTGATGCTAATCCCCGTATCCTCCTAAGCGCTCCGGAGGAGGCATTATATCATAAAGCGTGACCTGATCATATATCATTTACCACATCCCTTTCAACTCCCAATTTTGAGAGATTTACGTTCCGCGGGCCCTCTTCCCCAGCCCAGGCCCATCTACCTCCCATCCCTTTCACCCCACCTAACCCAACGCCTCACCACCTCGTCCACTCCTTTCACCCCATCCCTCGTCCCATCCACCTCGAACCACTCTCTATGCTCCTTCCCACATGTTGAACACCCTCTCTTGACCCTTTTATCCGCAAGTTCTAGATGAATCAATCTTTCGACTTTGTGCGCGTGGGGAACCTTTCTGGGGGTTGTGGGTGAAGGGATGAGGTTGGGGGAGGGCCGGGTGTAGGATGTGGGGAAGGTGGAGGATGTTGGAGGGGAGGTGGAATAGTGTAAGGGGTGCGTGTAGGATGGTGATGGGGAAGAGGGCGAGGTGGGGAGGTAAGGGTAGAACCGGATGAGGGAGACGTGATGGTTGCATTGGCGGGTCCATTCATTCATGCGGCGGTGTACGTTGGATGCGCGACCGATTTTCAGAAGGATCGTCGGGTTGCTGTTGGTCGATGCAGAAGCGTAGTCTTGGATTAGCTCGCTCGGTCGCCGGCTTTTGGCATTGGGTCTTGCAGGTGAGGGAAGGAGCGAGGAGGCGGCATCCGCGGGTGGGGCGGCGGATGTGGTGGGGGTGAGCCAGAACATGTAGATAAAGCCTTCTTCGTCGTGCGTGGAGACGGGTTTGGCAAGCTCGGTTAGGAGTAAAGAGGTGGTTTGAGGGGAGAGGAATTTTGGTATCAATGCTAGTAGGTCCTGGGTTTGCGATGTTAGATCGTGTGGGAGAGATGGTCGATGGAGAGGGACAGTAGGTTTGCTAATTACGCCGGGCGGTAGTCCTGTGGTGCCTTTTCGAGTAGGTGTATGTGGAGCTGGCCTCCGGGTATGTTTCGAAGGTGTAGTTGCAGACGATTGGATGTGTGCAGGTATCAGAACCGTTTCAGGCTTCACATACTCGGGCCTTGTCGAGTAGGGACGATTTTTCTGTGGTATACTAGACCCAGGGTCTAACCCTACGCAGCAGATCAGTGCCGACCAGAAACTAGGGTCCTTTCTCTGCCTTCGGGGTTTGTGTGCCTTGACCTGTCGCGCCCGGATTGGTGATCCGTCTTCGGATATTGACAGCAAAGGCCCAGGCACATCTTGCCAAGTCTTGGGCAAAGTCTCCTTCCTCGATGGCCTCGCATGTGGCTTCACATGTCTACTTTTGGCCGGCGCCGCACCATCCTGAACCTCCAGTACCCCGAGTCGCTCCACCAAAGTATCGATGCTCGTTCTCTGTTTCAGTGGGACCAATCTGGATTTCCTTGCTTTCTCGTCCACACCGGCCAGCGCTGCCGCTTGGTCTTTATGCTGCCAACAGAAAAAGGCCGCAGCACCTTCCGAGTCGCCGCTCGAGGTGAGTAGAGCCAGCACTCCATCTTTGGACCCTCGATTGACTTTTGGTGAGGACTGGGCACTAGTCCCAAGAGCGCGTCTGCACGGTCGACCGTTGGAGGTGATGCCTTTGCATGTTGTGGCTGGGTTTTTTGAGTCGGAACGAGGGATAAGAAACTCGGGCGTGTGAGGTATGAAGGGCATTATAAGGACTGGGTTGTGAGTACTATCCTCAAAGGGTAGGTGGACATAGAGAAGCGACAAGAATTGAATCTGGAGAAAGGCGATCGAATACTTGCCTTGATCGTCAATATAGAAAGAAAGCCGCTGGGTGTGAAGACTGAAATCAATATAGATCAGTGAGACTTGAAGAGAGAGTGAATAGTGGGGGCAGTGATGCCAGGCAAGCGCCCTTGTGTGGCTGGGAAGACCGCAGCATCATCGAATCGAAGCCTTTTTGCACCAGCATTAATCGCAACATGACTTGCTACGAATTGCCGGAGTATGAGGTACAGTGGCAGTTGGTTAGCCAGTAAGACATTGTTCGTGGTAAGTTGATAGATATCAAACGCGTCGAGAATGAGGACTGAAGTGATGCCGGACTCGCTCTAAACGCTAGACCAATAATGGATCGAAGGTCACCATGAAAGTTCCTCGTACGAGCAGCATCGACGTGTTACTGCATTCTTTTGCAGATGCCGGAATGGGAGTAGAGCGAGTGTAGGAAGTCATGAGTATTACGATCCTGTACTATAGAACTGGTGATTGACAATAGTGTCATATCCAGTATCTGATAAACCTGACCTACGAGTATGCAGCTTAATATTGCTTCCCAGCGCAAAAAGAATCCCAGCTCTGCCCAACTGTCCTACAAGCACAAAATGCCAAGCGCCATTGTTATGCAAAGCCATGTCTGTAGTAGTTGCTGCCCATTACCTTAGCATCTCCACCATACCGAGACATCCATCAAGAGCCCCTTCCATTTGCTCTACCCTTCCCTTTAAACCCTTGTTCTCCACCTTCAAGATACCTACCACATTCCATGCTTCATTCGTCGTGAGTCCATGGCAATTCGCGCATTTTAAGCCTTGATAGTCCTGCCATGAAGCTGTTTCGTTCTGACATTTTGATCCCGCCATGGCCTTGACGATGGGCTGAGGGTTGAGTCCCGGCCTATGCCGTGCCGCTTCTGTAAATGGCGCCACGGAACCAAGATCGAATAGCTGGTGGATATCCGGAGAGTTCGTAGTTGATACTGAGGACATGGACATTGTGGGAGATGTAGCTCCGTGCCGATGCGAGAATACGCTGTCGACTGAACTTTCTGCTTCCGACTCGCAGCTCCAGTCACTGTTGATGCTGGACCTACTCTCCCGCTGCGAGCGCTCCGCATGTGCTTCTCGTGAGGCTCTTAGCAAGACCACACTTCGCTTCCGGGCGTCCTCCTCTTCCCGTCGCAGTTGTTTCTCCCTAGCCAGATCGTCCACTAGGTTCATCATAGCGTCGTCTTGCTCCGCTAACTTAACGGCCATATCATCCAGCTGCAGCTTCAGGTGTTTAGCTCGGGTCACGGCCCCCTCCAGTTCCTCGGCTTGAGTCTCCTTCTCTATTGTCATCTCGCGCAGCGACTGTGTGCGTTCCTTGTAAGCCATCTGTAGACGAGATAGCAGACCTTCGGCATTCTGAACTAGGTTCTTGAAAGCAGCCGGGGAAAATGGATCGGCCGGACCTGCAGGAAAGAGGGCTTTGTGGACGTCTAGGTCGAGGAAGTCGTCATTCAGTTCAGAAGATTGCGGAGAGGTTGTTGGTGATGGGGCTTTCGCTGTAAAGAACGAAAAACGACTAGATAACGCTGGCTTGGGCATCGCTTGAGCTGAGTTCTTTCGCGCAAGGCTCGTCCGATTCGCGGATGATGTCGGCATACTATCTAGAGGATCCAGTTTGTCCTTCGTAGGTGAAGGTAAAATACTGAAGGTGATCGGATCTGATTCGCCTCTGAACCAATCCGCCAACTTCCCGCCCACTTTTGTAGGGGAGGACTGGCGGGACTGAGGTGGGTCGGGTTGGAGGTGATTCAGGTCCTGAAGCGAGGTATGGGATGGATCGAGCTGTAGGTTATGCTCTCGCTCACAAATTCGCGTGACTAATGGAGGCAGTTCCCGTCTTATCGACCGTCCGCGTTCAGGTGTGAAACTCCGCCGATGTATTTGGTCCGGCGCGGCTAGACCATCTCCATCACAGGACTGCAAAGGCCTTGATGAGGGGTATGGATCACCAGCAGCTGAAGGGGCTAAAACCTTGTCTGGAACTCCATGACTAGCATACCACTGAGGATTGACGATACTGCTTGAACCTTGTGATTGTGGAGAGGACTTGGATCGGTTATGACAGCTGGGTGATTTGACACAGGTCGGAGACAGGTCGACCATTAGAACGTAGGTATGGTATGCGGATATCTGGTTTCGGGAAAGAAGGTGCGTCCAGAACGGGCGGACAGGAATGTGATGTTTCCAGACCAAAACCACTAAGATAACCGTTATCGAAGGAGGATTGGAGGGGTCAAGAAGCGTAAATCTCCAAACTTCGGTGAACGAACATCAACTGTGAGAGGCCGTATGGTATGTATGATGGTGCTTGAAAATCCTAGGTATTGGTAGTTGGAAATAGCACTCGGAAAGGAGGAGGGAAGTTCAAGAAGAAAGATGATTGACATTGACGAAGGGGGTTGGGCCCGCCGCATAATGGCGTGGCGGGGGAATCAGATACTCCAACAAACAACTGGGCTATTCTATGTGGTATTCCCGCTTGTTTTTATGTCTATTCAATCATCTTCTATTAACCATTATCCATATCCCGTATGGAGTACGGAATACGGAGCACGGAGCTGCCAGGCGTAGAATTTTTATGTTTGCCAAGGGGTGGAAGATCAGCCTTACAGGAGCGGGATCCCGCCTGGGACGTCACTGCCCGCTGGGCGCTAAGATAACGCTACCTCCTCACACTCCTTCGCTCTTCCGTTACCTCCGCCATCGTACTTCCCTTACTGGCCACCCATCAATGAGCGTTCAAAGGCCACAGCGTACCCTTATCTCTCCATCTGTAATGGAAGCTTGGTCTGCGAGCGGCGCGTCATGAGCGCTCATTTTGGCGGGGGCTTTCGGTCAATTTGGCCTTGGTTGTGTTCCCGGAAATCGTTGAACGAAAGATTCAGTTGGAAAACTTCTGCCTCAAGTTCTTGCCTGATTACTTCAGAGTAGTCGGGTTTCTGGCCCCTGAAACGGTTACGTCGTGCTAAATAACCCTGGTATTTAGAGGTGAAAAGTCAAGCAATATGGTCTTGGAATGCACTGAGAACGGTATCGTGCTGAGAAGGTTCAAGCTCGCTGCTGTCATGGCTCGAAATCTACAATGTGTTGAGTCCAAGCTTCTAAACAACGCTCATCGGAGTGCAGACAGTTGTCTCATCCCCTGCTTCTACGTCTTGATGTTTGCTTGCTTTGCTGAGCTGAAGTTCTTAGGTTTCCAGGCGTTGTCTCTCGCAACCTTTTGCATACCATCGGCATGCATCTATCTAAATGGTTATTCGTAAAAAGCTATCGTCCCGGGTCTGAGCTGGACTTCTTCAAAGACCATTTCAGGAAGCGAAGTCCCCAAGGTTTGTGCAGCTATTTTGGCTTTCTGTAAAGGAAATGCATTTGCTTTATTCACTGGAGCTCAGTCGTTAGGTATTGGTCAGAGAATCTTATTGTCGAAGTCTCCTACATTCCAGAAGTGGTTTCGCTAGCCGTATCCGGTGCCCTTGTTCTAATTATTGTAGCGCATATAATCTATATAGACAAACCTTTACACTGGACTAAATTATTTCAACGATGAAAACTACGGCGGACCGCATTCGGAACATCTGAAAGACAAAGTTCGGTAAGCCGACGGAAATGGACATCGAAACTTCAGACGTTTAAGGGTTCGATGCGCAAAGTTACTCCTCAAAGATATTCATAGCTTTAGCAATACGTTGAACCAAGGAATCGTCAAGCTTCCTATTGAGGTCGTCATGGCTCCCGTCACAAGGTCAATGGACAGACCCCAACAAGTGGTCACGACTACTCAATCATCTAAGCCCAGCAAGAAGACCGGAAACTCATCTACTAAGAAGGTCGCCACTGGAACGAAAACGAAAAAGAAGGCTACTCCCAAGAAGACGAGTGTCAAAATGGTTAAAAAGCCTGCCTCAAAGAAGGGCGTAACGAAAGGCGCAAAGAAGGGCGGAAAAACTGGCGGGAAGACCAAGAAATCTACGGTAGCCAGTAAAAAACCAAACCCGGAGATCGAGCCCGAGGAAGATCCTGGCCCAGATCGTGAGGATACGCCATATATCCCTGGATCGCCGACGAGTAATACGCAACATGGCCAGATCGGATTTGATCGTAGGGAGCTTCAAGATTCCGGTTCCCTTGAGTTCGATGGCGCCCATGTTCCGACCTTGAGCAATGACATCCATGCGATTTGGGATAAGGGAAACTTCGATCTCATACCTGTGGGAATCATAGCTGGGACTGAAAAGGATGCATTTTATGAAGCCTTCACGCCGGCGTTCAGGCTTGCATCTCTGTGGATTACTTGCCCGGAATATCTATCGTTTTGGCGTAGCATGCTACGTGGGAGAATTCAAGCCGCCAATGGGGAGGGACCGACTTCGATTCTCCGAGCAAAGAGTTTCGCTCGGAAAGACTTGATGCAAGATCTTCTTGAGATTGCAGGCAGCTCTCATTTCCGCTTCGTACCATTAACGGGACAATGGGCCATGACTTACACGAATGGCGAGATAACCACTGATTTACATGACGATTTCTATCACCTCGGTATTTCTATATTTGAAACCGCTACAACTTCGGAACAACTCCGATTTCTCTTCTTCATCGCGGTCAACTTAGTACATGAGCTTGCGCATCGTGTGTTTCAAGAGCGATGGGAGACGGAGTTTCCAGACGAACCCTTGCCGCCCAGCGAGCCTGTCTATCAAGATATCGATATCCCTCATGACGAACTGGGTGTTGCGTGGGAAAAGTACATGTTTGGCGGTAGGATCCAGGCCATTAATCTTACGCCAACTCCAGGGGTGCCAGACGGCTTAGCGCGGTTACACTTGGACATGGTGAAGCCTCTGGGTGACAGTGCGTTCAAGGATCCACAGAGAAGGGTTGCTCCGTTGTCGACTGAATGGATTAGTAAATTGTTCTCGCAGAGCTGGTGGAACGACAAGGCAAAGAAGGCAGAAAGGGCGCCGGGAAATCCGGGATTGTCATCTCTGAGAGCGACTGTCTTTTATACTACAGATGACAATGTGTTCCAGACGGACGCATATGAAACGAGAGCCGATTCCTGGAGGGACAGTCAACAGGTTCGTGGTCATTATTGAAAAGCTCAGCTGTGCAACTAGAGCTTTGCTCGGGTTATTTAGTATTTCTAATAGTTTGTTTGAGTACCGGAACGCAGAGGGTATCGATGGTTTCGTGATTTTGCTTTTCTTTGAATAAGTGCAACCAGATTGTACAATCAGAAAAGAACATGCTGCGCCGACGTCCCGTAATGATCGTTTCTTTGGTACTGCCTCTACGTTCCTATATATCAAGCATGGCGTAGAATATTTTCTGCAGAAGACCACTTTCTGCTACATGACACAGGATAGGTTTATGCGATGTCATGTGCCTCGACCAACGGAGATTTCCGGACATGAGATGTAAATGCATGCTGACATAAATACACTGGCTAAGAATGGAACGAGAGTAATCCGGCATACCTACGATTCTCTGCATATCGGCTTCGGCATCGACGGATGTCGACGAGTTTCTAAGGTAGTTGGAACATCAAACCGCTGAGGCTATTCCATCCCTATATCTCTAAAATCGTCAATTAGGAATAGCTTTTAACATGATTCTTGTATGTTGGGTCCTCGCCATTGCAAATACTTTGATTATTGTCAGGGCACAGCAAAGCGCTCTGGGTTCCTCTCCCAGACTCTGCCATCCAAATTCTTCCATTACAGTCTGTCTCGACAAATATGCAGCAGTCTTACCATACCCATTCTCTCGCGAGGCATCGAGGAATGGTACAGACTTACCTCAGGATTCTTTCCAGAAAACAAATGTGCCACATGATCCATCATTCAGTCTTCTCCAAAACGCGTCGTTTATAGTCTTCGGCCCCGAGCGAGGATTAAGCATCCTAGACTACCCCCTAACATTATCGAACTGCGCGCCCAATCCTCCAGTCTCCGGCATCAACGGCGGCCGCTACTACAAAGGCCTCATTTACTGGGCTGTCAGTGGTAGAAAACTCTTCTCCAGTGGCACCCCAGAGGAACCTGGCATTGTGGCCCTGAACCCCGTGGCCAATAAGCTCACCAACCGTCTTGAACAACTATTTTGGTACTTAATTCAACTTTCCCAATGACCTCGTCATCGGCTCCGAAGATGACATCTTCACCAACGCCCTTTACGGCTGGCAGCAAAACATCACCGCCACCCCTGTGGCCCTACCCACAGCCGTCTACCGCTTCCGACCCTCCACCGGCGCCGTCAATGTCATCGAAAACGGTCTTGTCGAACCAAATGGCATCGACTTTTCTCTGGATGAGAAAACATTGTACATCACCGACTCCGGAGCCTTCTACAACAATATCTATAGCCCGCCGGGCGTGCCGTTGCCGCCGTTGAATTATAACTCTACGGATCGGAGGACAGTGTATGCGTATGATATGGTGAAGGAGAGCCCTGGGAGAAAGTGTTTGATTAGCCCGAGGCCGATTCATGCTACCCAGGAGGGGGCGCCAGATGGGTTTCATGTGGCGAGGAGTGGGTATTTGCTTGCTGGTGCTGGGAGAGGGTATGCTTCCAGAATTGTGCGAACTAGTAAGGCGCTGTGATAATGGGTGATGGGCAACAGAGTGGATGTCCTTGATCCATACGGCACGCTTCTGCTCCGCGTGGTGACAGACTTCCAAGTCAATAATTTTCAATTCGCTGCCCCGAATTACGGACAGCTCTGGATCGTTGGGGAGGGAGGTGTGAGTATGGCAGGCTGGGAGTTGCAGGGAATGGCGATGCAGTAGTAGTTCTGGATTGTGATATTGCTGATCTGGTCATCGCTAGTGAACTGTACTGAGCGTTGGCTCGAACGAGGAGCTGCTGCTATTGTGTTATCAGCTTAGGAAAAAGAAGCACTATGAAACCTCGAGAGAGCTTTTCGGTAATATAATTTATAGGAGGATTGCTGGATTGATTTGTTAATAGTGAGCTTTACGCAGTGATGCTTTCCAGATTGATCCCTGCCATTTGCCGGAGAATTATCAATGACCTCCACACTAACAGAGGTAGGTGACAGTGGTTTGTTATATGAATGGTCATCCTATGACCTTTCTGACCGGGATAACTCAAGAACGCTACTGTATCCCCATGCAAAGTTCACTCCTTGTAACTTCCTGGCTCTACAATCAAGTCAATGTGTATCTCTCGACAACCGCATACTCACGAGCTCAAACCACTTATACTTAGAATCATCCATCCAACTTCGGAAATCTCTGGCGCTAGAAAGGGTTCGTTGTCTCTGCGGGATAAAGCCATCGCCCCAACTTTAGCGGACCGCAGATCTGTGTCATCAACAGAAGATGTTGAAAGCCAGCGAACATCAATCGATAGTCAGGTACTATCAGGGTAAGTGACTCAATAGGTATGAAAAGCCAAGCTTGACTGTTTTCACATATTCCTATGCTTATATCTTTTTATCGCATAAGGTTTGTAGTTGCACCCGGGTCAATGGAAATGCCATTCCAAAGGGAATACGGATTCTGCTTCTCAAGTGAGATGTCAGTGGAATTCGGCAAATTGGTGTGGTCGTGAAGTATCATGGCCGTGTATCCGAGATACCATGGCTTTCAGCAGTGCGTGAGAGATCGCGGGGTTAGAACATGATGGCCTGATTGAGCCGCTCTGAATTTGGTGAAGGTGATGGCTATGGGGCTCTGGTAGAAGGGACATAGGCTCGGGTGTTCTGATCCTCCCAGTATGCTGCTCTTGTAGGCTAGAAGAGGGAAGAGCTTCATCTTGGAAGCCATGCATTTTTGCAAGAAGATGTGCACGCCGGTTCTAATGAATATTGTGCGATATTGCAAGCCCTGCTTCAACAACACCAGTAAGCAAAGCGCCACACAAAGCCAGCGCCAGTGATGGGGTATATTCATCTCTACGCAACCTCGCCCAATATTTCCCCAACAGCAGCAGGCGTAACTAGCGGCAGATCCCCCCTCTCAAACCTCCAGAAATTCGAACACTGTATAGTCTCCTCATCCATCATCCAGCCCCACAGATCCACAAACTGCTGTGACGCTTCCCAACCCATGGGGTTCCATGGCTGAGAGCCCCATATTGTAAACCCATCATCATGCAGCGCATGGCAGAACCGATCCTCTTGCTCGTCATCTAAGCCTGCTAGAAGGATGTTCTCTCGAAATCGTGGAGAGGCGATGATATCGATGTAAGGATGGTGGAATGTGCTCAGTTGGATTGGTGTCGGTACAAGCATGTTTGTTTTTGAGGGAGCAGGATAGGGGTTGAATATCGTCCATGGTGAGATGGAGTCGTCGGAAGTGAACAAGGCAGGGTCCAAGTCGAGGGTTAGAGCATTGTGGACGAAGGCTCGGAGGAAGGAATATTGGCTTAGGATAATGTAACGGTGCTCGGCGAGGCCGGGAGCTGCGAGAAAGTCGCGTATTTGTGGGGCAAAGACGTCTCGAGGTTTGTTTTGAGGCTCTGGCGAGTTGTGGGAATGGACAATGATAGCTGTGGCGTCATTAAGGGAGGTGGAGGAGCTGGGCGGACTCTCAGATACGGCTGGAGTCTGATTCGCTGGTGGAGATGTCGATCCAGTCGATATGGTAGTGGAGGACTCGGACGATATGCTCTGGCGCACAGGTTGTTCCTCCGGAGGCCGAATAGGTAAACTCGTACGCTTTCGAGGGTTGCCTGTCAACACCTTTGTGCCTATTGTGCATCATGTCATTATACAGTTTATACAATGCCAGACCTGTTCGACTTAGGGAACGCACGTCTCTTTCTCTGCGCTAGCCGGTTCTGTATCGTTTTACGAAGAGCCTTGTCCTCGATCTTCGTCCAGTCGTCGGCTTCGCCCTTGCCATGCTCCAGCCTGAGTTGCAAATCGGTCATGTTCGTTGCCATCGTTGGTGGGCTGAAAAGGTAATGGGAAAGATTGTAGAGGTGGTGTTTGCGATGGATGGCTGAAATCTGAGACGAGCGAATTGAATCATAAGTAAGGTAAAGTAAGGTAAAGTAAGGAACCTCTAGGTACTGAGGACTCACTGAAACGCCGTCACTTGCGGCCCGGACTACAGGACTTACTGTAGAAAGTAGAAGAGAGCAATTAAACTGGGATTGCAACCATGGGAAGACGGTTACAACTGTATTTCTACGATTCAACTACAGCAGGACACTTATTCAATCCGATATTAAGCCTACTTAGTAACTTCACGCTTTTAGAGTCCCAAAACCGAGCATTTCTTCCCGAGCTAAGTCGAATCAACCAGATCTAAACACTGCAGTTGCAGACGTCGTCTAGCTCTGAGTTTCGGCCTCCCTTTTGTTTCTGGAGTTTACTGTGGCCATCAAGCTCGAGGCACACAGATGCGTCACGTCACTTTTCGGAGTCAAAGCGATACTGCATTCGACTCGTCCGGCACAGTCTAACTGGAAGATTGTTGGTTGATATGTAAAGCGTGTAGCGTAGCATGTGCATGCCTTGTTGCCCCAGGACTTCTCCACTAACCTGGGAAAGCCCACGAATTTGTACGACAGTAGGTTATTAGCATGTACAAGCGAAGAAAGTGTCGCCGCAGCCTCGTGACTGCTATAAGTTAGAAACCTGCGTCAATCTATCCCACCAGATTCAAACGGTTTCTGGGCGTAGTGAACGCTTCTGTTAAAATGTAGCCATTAGCCATTGTCGGACGTAGGCATATTCTAGAGCGACACTCGACCACCTTCAGGAGATCGAGGGGTAGACTTACATCGAAGTATAATAATGCGTATTCTTATTTCTGATATCCTTCCTCACGCGCTCCAAGAACACAAAGATCTCTTCTTTCGACCACCCAAATACCCTCGAGAAAAGCGCTATCCCCGCCGACTCGACACCCTCAAGCGCATTGTACACCATCCACTTCCCAATTTCCTTCTCTTTTGGATCTTTCGACCAGGATCCAATAGGCCAACGGATTTCCTCCTTGTTGATATTTATGAACCCCTCGTTCTGTAACATGTCTACGAATTTAGTTGCGGCCTGCGTGTCAACGCCGACTCTGGATGTCGCTTCTTTAACGTATCCCGACCATTTCAAAAGAGGCGAGTCATTGGGAGGGAAATCATCGTCATATTCAAATGGAAATTGTACTTCTTGCAACTCAATCCAACCACCCGGTTTCAGGTTATCGTAACACCGCTTCAGGTACCTCGGCCAGTCCCGCATCGAGAGAATAACGAGCCGAGAGTGGATGTAATCGAATTGCTGCGTGAACTCCCAATCTTGAAGTGCCTCGGCATCGTCGACCATAAAGCTGAGATTTGGAGGGACCCAGGAAGGCTGGATGGGCGAAAGATCGGTGCCGATGACACGGGCGTTGGGGTAAGCGTTGGCGAAATCGATGGCCCAGATGCCGGTGCCAGTGCCGACATCTAATACATTTTGCATCGTGCTTGGAAGAGGTGCGCGATGGAGTTCGCCATTGAGGGTTAGTAGCCAAATATGATGTTGAAAGTCTAGGAAGTTATTAGCCGGTTAAACGACTTGTGGTTGCAGTGAAAAGTACCCAGCCGGTCAGCTTCTTTCTACATGGACGTTAGTGCGGATTCCCACATATTAAGTACCTTGGAGAGCTCTACATACCTCGTCGTTGGGCAGATGGTATTCTAAAAGCCGTTAGCAGACGCGATCACTCGCTCATACGCCCAGCAACTTACTTCCATCCTCGAATGCATGATACCTTCGACCATTTTCATACCGATATTCGAGCATTGACGCGCTCAAACTTTCTGTTATACTGTTGTGCTTCTCTTCAGTCGAGCCTCTGCAGGGTAATCTCAGGTAACACATACGATTCTACATCATCACCAAGCGCCGAGTCTCCGTCGCCCATTGAAGATTCACCATTGACCGAGCCTGTTCCTAGCGAAGGTGCATGTGCTCCTAAATATGCATGGATTGTTGAGGAAGAGCTTCCGTCATCCATATCTCCATCCGCTGAGGGGAAGTCTGCGAGAGTCTCTGGGGAGGCGTGAGTCTCTGGAGGTGGTGCGTGAGCCGTCGGGATTTGTGGATCAGGAGGAGGTATGGCGTTGGGCGATTGAGGAGCAGCCTGGTCATGTTGCTGAGCTATATCACTAGTTCCAGATACAGCCTCAGGGTTTACGCGGGCTAGTGAGTCCATATCTTCATCGAACGATGCATTTTGGACCTCATAGTTCTTGTTCAAGTCATGTTGCTCCATGATATGGTCGAGTTCTGAAGCGGCGTTGTTGATCGCTACAATTGCAGCAGCAGGGTCTCGGGTCAAAGAAGCTTCACACTTTGCTAGTGCTTCTAATACCGGCTCCGCTTGGCCCATCAAAATATCCGCTTCCGCTGGTAGTCCTAAGGGTTCATGAGAGGCTGGAGCTGGGTCACCTGGTGATGCAGTATCTGTCACTGGAGGTATGGCTGTTTCCGACTGGTTGGGTGCCAGCACCGGCTCAGCATTTGCAGTTGACACTGGATCGGTTTGAACTGCGGAGCTGTTATCATGAGGAGTCAAGACAAGCTCGGTCGGCAGAGAAGACGATTCCGGTCCTTCCTGGCTCGATTGCTCGTCTGCCGGTAGGGATTCATTAGAGGGAGCTTGCGTTGCTGATTCAAGATCCCTGGAATGCAGATCATGATCACTTGAATGGACTGTTACTTGGGGCTCTTCCTGTGCCGCACTTGAACTGGTCTCCATGGTTGGCTCTGTGATGATGTGGTTTGTGGGAGTCGGAGCTTTGAACGACGCGTCACTTGTTGGATGATTGATCGCTTGCGCCGGGATTGTGTCTTTTATCGGAGCTTCTTCAGAGCCTGTTTCAAGTGCTGGGTACTTGACACTTTCAGCAGTAGCCGCTTCGACAGGGTCAAATACTCCCTTACGTTCCGACTTTTGGGGCATATCAAAGCTTTCCGAGACTGGGACTGAGGCTGTGTGACTGACTGGAGGTGTAAGGTTGGTGGCTACAGGATCGTGGCATGGATCCGTCACTTGTCCTACTGCCATCTCATCCTCTGAGAGCATATTCACTGTTGGAACAACGGTGCTGGGGCTTGTCTTTGGTTCTTCAGCAATTGGAATATGGTTGACAAAATCACTGATTCCCGCATGTTCTTGCTGGTCTGCCATCTTCTTGATCTATGAACATCAATTACGCTCAAGATGAGTTATAAGAAGACATGTAGCCGCGATGCGCGTTATACCACATTCGGTATGGCGACGGATATCAATCGGGTAGTAGCAAGTGCAGCCGATGCTGGACTGAAATCGACGCAGTAAAAGTAGATGTACTTCTGCAAGGAAAGCTGCAGGTAACATAGTCCGTGTATCATGGTTGGTATTGCTTCGCACAAGATTGGTAGTTGGAGACGATAGAAGCATGCTGGAGAGAAATGTATAGAACGTACGTATGAACTACTTCTCACCCTTCATCGCATTTGATTCGAACCTTACCTACCTAAGGAACGGTGGCCTGAAGAAGTGTAAATCGTTTTGTGCCGCAATTGGCGCTAGCCTCAACTAGGCTAGCGGGTAGTGCCCCTAACTAGGTAGGAATTATGTTTCTAATTGAATGACTACTTCTCCTGCTTCTACTATTGCTCCTACTACAGCTTCTATTGCTTCAACATGGCCTAAAGGGACATACTGAGCCTTTCGTTGGAGTAAGGGAAGAGCAAGACACTGAGTATGCTGATGTTATAGTAGGAAACCTAGGTGATGACTATTTAGCTACTTAACAATGAAGGTTAATACAGTTTTCAGAATAGAAAGCTGGGGACGGCCAGCGTATAACCTCCAAATCCACATCAGGCTTGGCTGATGTCAAGGTAGCAGCCTTAGGTGAGGGTATTAATAGGCTCTACACCCAGGTCTAGAAGGTCAACTTGATGTACCACAGCCCTCTACCAAAGTTCACCTTCGCGTCACTGGCAAAGTATAGCGTTGTAGTATCATCATTTGCCAGCGTATCCCCCTCGTCGCCAATCAGCGTAGGGTACTTTGGGTTCACCATATGCCTATCGCCCTCGTAGAGCATGAACGGCTTATCCCACCTTGTAAGGTCGGAGCTCTTGCTATACGCAATCCCTCCACCCCATCTCGCGCACACCATATGCCAGACGCCATTCTTCTGGTCGCGAATGATACTCGGGTTACTGCCCGCAATATTCGAGAGATCACCGTGAGGCATTACGTCGCATTTGAAGCCTGGGGCAGTCTTACCGGAAACAAGATCGATACGACTCCAAGACCCAGGAGCAGCAAGAAGGTCGCTTGAAACGGACATGGTCAGTGATCCTCCAGCCTCTTGCGCCAACACTACCAATTGTTTCTTGTGCGGATTGCACTTGGCGGCCATATCACCCGTGCCTCCCTCGGCTGTACACTGTTGCGGTTCCTTTTGCATCCCCTTGTTAGTGATAGGGACAGACCGTGTCAAGGATTTCCCGAGATCTTGGCTATAACGCACTCCAATGGATTTGAAACAGCAAGAGCCACTGACTGTCTGTGGCTGGCGGTAATGATCCTCATTGTGTACAAAAGCTACCATACTGCTGTTTGGTGCACTCGGCTGAGATGTCTCTGACAGTCTGAACATATTGAAAGCTCACATGTCCTCGTCATCATAGAATGTCTCATCACCGCGTAGTCCTGTAGTCGAAGCGGGGGGAATCGGTTGGCTCAAGGGCAGGGTCACATAATCGACGCCACTGTAAGACTCGATGGCGTTACTGTAAAAAGATCTGGAAATGGGCAATGGCTCGCTGACATCGCTCACATATCTCTTCGTGGATGTCATGATGAAGTCGGAAGTAACATTGATGGTAAAGTTGGACTGATCATTGCTGCCATCATCTCGAAAGACAACCATCTTGCCATCGGGGATCTAGAGAAAGCGATCAACTAGGATCCGAAGCAGCATAAGATCCGGGCTATCATACATTCATAGAGTTACCACACCAATATTGCATCTTGCTCTCCACTGACGGAACAATATTGGCAGTGGTAAGAAGTCTTACGGCAGCAGCGTGTTGGATTAGCAAAAAAATGCCCAGCATTTTGCCGATGCTGAGAGAATGTTTGTATTGAATAAATGAGTGTGAAGGCTGCGCGACGAACGACTTCAAGCGTAAAAATCAAAGAGATACTCGCTGAAGAGACCGAATTATAGCACGAAGTAAAAAGAGAAGAAGAAGAAGAAGACGCAAACGTGAATGTGAACAGAAAGAGTCGCTGAACAACCTTGGCATTCATCGGGTTCTTTCATCGCTAGTAGACAGCGTGAGAATTGTGTTAGACGTTGATTTCTTCGCTATCAATAGCGGGAACAGGCGGGCGCAATGAGACACAGATCTGACAGCCTTACGATTGGTCCGCTTGTGGATGGTAAAACAGATTCGAATGAAGACTGAAGATCGAAGGAGAACTGCAGAAAACAATTCTTCGTCAGTTTCGTCTCGTCTGATTGCGGGACAGCAACGTTTAGAGCAAACGAAACTGAGGAAGCCGGAGTTCTTCCCACCACCATTATTCTACTTCCCACTATTTCTACTTCACTGTTCAGCAAAAAGCCTCTTATAAGAGGAAGAAATACGTGCGACTCAAAGCTTCAAGGTGCAGACCAGGAGAGCAGGCAATTTGGGCGTCAGGTCTTTTTCACCATCTACGTACTTGGTTTGAACCTGCTTTGGTGCTTGATCTGGCATACATGTCGCCAGGCCAGAATTCGAACGCTTTCTGCATACGCTAATAGTCTGGGGGCAAAAGGCGCGCTAGTCGACCTGGGGCTTTCCGCCTTTGCCTTTCCAGCTTCTAACCGTGGGTTTGAGCTCTCCGACTCCTTCTTCCGCCTTGGTCAGGCATAATCTTGTAACCGCTCCTCACCACTGGCTCCCATTTTACACGAGACAGTAGACGCCCTGCGAGAGCTGGTCCACAAGCTCGAGTCGCGGGTGCAGCAACTGGAAGCAAAGTTGGAACAAGCCGATGGAGCTCCTGTCAGAAGTACTGCTACATTGCTTACTGGAAAGTATTTCTGTCACAGAAATGTACGGCATCGAAGGTTTCTCGAGCAACCAAGATTTCCGAACGACTTTCACGCCCGCCTCGCCAATGTCTAGTTGTCACTGTCATATGTCTGCAATACGACTCAACAACGTGAAGCAATCTGAAGTCTTCGTGATCAGAGCCATGATGAAAGGCAATCACGTCATGCGTTACACAAATACTGCGATAGGCACTTGTTGTTCGCATATTCAAACAACAATGCGTCAAGCCCGTATTTCCACCTTAGTCGAAGAGTAATCATACGTTGAAAAGCTTTCCGTCATCGTCCGCGGATAGAGATTATAGCCGTTGATCCGATATCCATCTTCATATTCGAGGGTTGAGCGAGCAATCTTTATCACCGTTTTATTTCATGTACTACCAGCAATCAAACTACATTCAGAAATGATGGCTCAGAGTTCTTCGTCGTTGAGAAGTACTATTTTCTTGACACTTACCACCTGCTTTGTCGTAACCTTCCTGATCGTCACTAGCATTGCAGAAAGTGCTCCTCTAGCCACCGCTTCAAACTTGGATACTTATTGCACAGGTTCCCATGCTTGGCTATCTCCAGGTTTCTCACGTGAACATTGTCTTGAAGCTGCCGACCGCTTCCAATATAGCGACTACGCCACCTACACAACCAATCGCCTGGAATTTTCCAATCGTGAAACCCAGCGCACCAGTCGCTTTCCCAAAATGACCACACCTCGCCGCTATACCATCTCCACCTGCACGATTTTTGTCGCCATGCTATGGGACTTTCCCAACAAACCTCCACTACCTCCTTTACCCGGAGCAGATTTGCATCCTGGGCCGTTTGAGAAGAGCCAGGTCACGACCTTCAAGGAGCTTTACAATACTGCGAAAACTGTCATCTTCAGTTGTTATGGTCTACCTCAGACGCCTGTGGGATGGCAGCATGCGGGTCAAGGTGGGAATATTGGAGTATTTGTTATGGCTACGGACTCCTTGGTGGCGCGGAATATTCCTGCTGTGGTATATGAGGAGGCGGGAACGTTGTACTTGCAGAACTTGACACAACCGCGTGGTTTCTCTACGGTCCTTGTTTGACAGTATTTCTGCCTCGGCCTAGCATGTTGTGGTCACACCGGATCATGCAGAAGAGCACCTAGCGAGCGTGATGAGTGGAAATACTGTGTGTAGTAAACCCAGCAGCTGCGGGTCTGGAAGGAAGGAACTTAGGATGGAGGCAAGAAGCTAAAAGGTTGATTTACGCCCCTTTGAAGCAAGAAATCTGCACATTGGGCCACACATAAATATATGACCTTACTCTTAGCCAACCGCTTTCTTGAAACACAAGAACAACTATTTCTTTTGCACTCAGAAGTCTCAAGAATCTAAGTAAGTGCATTTGTGCACGAGTGGAGAAAATATGAGAGCTTGCAAAAACAGTCGGCCCAGGATGGGCAACTGGTAAACCATTTAGAAAGAGTTCTAGGCAGATCAAGCGTCCCAGCTATTGATATTTCAGGTGGACAATGAGAATGGTAGAAAACGAGAGCTTAAGATCTTGAGGGCTATGAAGTGAGACCAGTTCTTATCAATCAAGGTGATTAGCCTGGTGAGATAGGTGAACCAAAATCCAAAACTGTACCGTGCCACCTCGGTCATCGCGTGGAAACAAGTGGTCATTTAAGTATTGTTTCTTTGCTTGAAGGTTGACCCATTCGAGATCATATTTCTATTCGATTCTCCTTCTCGAAGATGCTTCGAATATGCTTCATCATTCAGCCCGAGTTGAGATGAGGACTGGTACGGTTATCATCAAATTTTGATTGTAAAACAGCGATAACGCGCTTGATCTTTGCATTATGTCGTGGCTAATTCAGTGACACTATAGGATTGCCAAAGCCGGGCTTGGGAAAACCACCACAAGCTGGAGTGCTAAATTCTCCGTGCCAGCCCTCACATCGAATCAAGCACTTTCCTTACCCTACGCTTTATCCTCAAGTAAATGGCAAATCCTCTGACACTAGAGCAATGGTCCTCTATAATGAGTCTACAGTGCCACGAGGAGGAATATGTGCTACATAGTGAATATTCTAAAATAATCCTTCATGCTTCCGAGTGCACAAGCCGGTGGACAGGCGTCAATTTCAAACCCGTTCTCAGTGTGTTTTGCCATGTAAGTGGCCCTTACCTGGACCACAAGATATTTTGAGCACGGATGCAAGTTTATACGAAATTGGTACAACTAAACTTCATGTTCATGGCATATGTGGAGCATCCCGAAAGGATTGGTGTTGGATTGGATGTGTTTTCTTCGTCGATAAACCACTCATGTGCCCCCAACGCGCATTACTTCTTTGGGGGGCGTGAGCTGCGCGTCCGATCCCTACGATCAATTCGTCCGGACGAGGAAATCCAAAAATCGTACATGAAAACAACCTACTACTATGTTTTCAGGCAACATCGTCTTAGGTCGTAATATTTCTTTATCTGTGAATGCAGGTAAACCGAAGATTATGTCTTACCGGGACTCGAAAACCAATTTTCTACTTGTACTACATCAGCTTACGTACCGTCAAGCGTGGGCAAATCTAGGTTCCAAATGCCAAGAAGACGCATCGCACCGGCACGAATCCTGCACACGTGTCTCAATCCAAGCAGCTTCTACACGAAACCTAGCTCGAGTAATTGTACTTTACGGACGTTAGAACTGCAGAGCAGAAAAGCATCCCTGGTATGCTCGAACGCTTTCCCAAACGAAGTTTAGCCGTTTTCGCTTCAACCAATGCCAGACGCCCGCTTCATTGTAACACGACAACAAGAACAGGACGAGAACTCGGCAAAGCTCTTCGAGGATTGTTGCAAGCTTCTATGGTCATTGATTCGGGACTTCCTCCTTCTGATCTTGCCCATTCTGATCCGATAGACCATCTACCTAAAGCTACCCTCCTGATAGGGAATATTGTTCTCTACAATAGGCTAAACCATCCTTGTATTACCGAGAATATATGGAAATATAACGCCAGTGGTCGCCAATGTCCACAAGGGTTACCTTGATTATCTGGTTAAAGCCTTTCATAAGTGCTGCGGGATGGACACGCTTTTCTATCAAGACACGCGACATCGCTGCTAGACGGCGATGGGATCTCTGCATATTGGAGACGAAAATATTCGCCATAGCAACAAACCCCGAAAGCGGTTCAGGTTGGAGCAGGCTAAGCTGATGAGGTGGGCTGTGATACCGGATGACTTGTATTAGGATGAGTTATGTGACACCTCGTCAAGTGCAAGTCACTAAGTTTCCGATCTCATCTGAGAGGACTTCAAGCAATCCCCATATGTGTATTGCATATCAAGTCTGAGCTAGAATAATCAAGATGCTTTTATGCTCCTCATATAAAGGAACCCAGGCAACCACCGCGCCAAGATCTTCATTTCGTGCCATCTCTGAATATTCCTGATCCAGGAACCTTCTCACCAGGTACTTATTCGGCTTTGAGACTGCCAAGCTCCTCAGTAGTCATTCTTCCGTAGGTTCGTCGATTTTTGAGTTATCCTTTCGTTCCGAGTATAGCTTAAAGGCTTCGTATTCCTGTGTCTGTTCGTCGTAGTAGATATGAACTGTCTAACCAGAGTTTTCAGCCTTTTGCCGAGCAGTCTTCAAGCGTAGGGTGACATGGGCTCTGTTATCTGAATGGCTGGTGTGCCTCGGGTTCCTGAGGTACTTGTTAGCGAAAGTGCCGAAACGAAGTAGATGTGATTACTTGACGAAGACATTCTCGAAGTGCTCACAGTCGGGCGTGCTTCATACTGCCATCGCGAGATTCTGAATCAATCGACGTTGCGCGGGATCCTTTAGCCGTTGGAGAAATGTGAAAATGGAAACACGGCCTGACATTGTAGCCCTTTGGTAGTAATGCAATCTGGCTGCTGAGGTTTTCTGAAGATGAGTTTCAATATTGTGCGGGTCTTCAGATGAGATAATTAAATCCAGATCAACCCAGTGAATTGAACACTTTATTGTCTCAGCCAAAGGCGGTGATGGATGCTGAGTGAAGACTGGAGAGCTAAACCACTTCAAATTATGTAGATAGCGAGCGCTTCTGGTATTTAAAGCTGGATAAAATAACTTACGATAATTAACAGTATCTCAAATGAACACAACAACAATAAACCCATCTGATGTACTCCTACAAGTAACAACTGTATGTCATCGTATCTGTCGTCTATCAAGTGGCGTAAGCTGCCCTTAACGCAGCTTTTATGCTTGAGGTCAAATTTGAGATCTACTGTCAATCGGCATCACATGGCTTCAACATATGATTCTAGAAATTCTATGACAAAGGCAACGGTATGTCTTCATTGTGAAGTGGATGCAGAACCATTGAGGCGGTATCGGAACGGTGGATATCATCCGACGCACCTAGGAGATACTTTCAAGGACGGGAGATACAAGATCTTATACAAGTTGGGTTGGGGTGGTTTCGCAACTGTCTGGCTTGCGAGTGACCTAAAGTTAGTATATTCCAAAGCTTTGGCAAACGAGACTTGGAAGACAATGTAAGCTGATGTGAAGCAGACTCCGTCGCAATGTTGCCATTAAGATATCAGTTTCTGAACTTTGCCATGATGACCGCGAGGCTCAAATCCTCGATCACTTATCGCATGGGCCTACAAATCACCCCGGAAAGGCCCATATCATACAGCTGTTAGACCGCTTTGAGCACGTTGGACCAAACGGTTCACACCCGTGCCTTGTCATTGAGCTACTAGGTCCAAGCGTTCTGTCAGAGGCCGAATCGTATGCGAGTAGCAGGCTACCCGGAGAGATTGCTTGGGAGGCTTCGAGGCAGACTCTACAAGCCCTTGCGTATATCCATGCCAACGATGTCGCACACGGAGGTAAGTTGTGACTTAAGTCCTGTGACAGGACCTTGGTCCTTCCAGTGGATTCTAACTAGCGTACCTTAGACTTGCACCCGGGTAATATTGTCTTCGCGAACAACGAAATGACCCATAAATCCGATACAGATCTTCTAAAATGTTTAGGCAAGCCGAGTATTAGTGATGTTGTCACCACATCAGGACATGCCTTGACGCCGCGAATCCCAAGATATCTCGTCTTTCCAAGCTCCTTACCCTTTTTGGCCAAAGATTCTGAAAGCTGTAATATAAAGATGATTGACTTTGGCGAGGCGTTGATGGATGGAGAACAGCGCCGAATTCATTGTCCGTTAGTCTTCCGAGCCCCTGAAGCTGTTCTAACTTCCCAATGGGGCATACAAGCAGATATCTGGAGCTTGGGTTGCACGGTATTACACCTTATGTATGAATTTGCAGGATCTTCACTAAGCCCTGGCACAGATTTTCGAGCTGATCGTCGGGTATCCTCCTTTTGACAACTTTCTGCCAAATAAAGATGGTCTTATACGAGAATGGGTTTCGATGTTTGGAAATCTGCCAAAAGAATGGGGAAACGCTCTTCCTCCTGCAAAAACCACAAGTACGTGGCTCTGTTTTCTTTTGTATCCGTCCTTCGTAACCGGCCTGCTACGTAACTATTACCAATCCCCATATTATGATCACATCTGCGGCTTGGACGTAGGTTCCTGATTGTGACTTCTAGAAGACCAAGACCTTGAATCAGTCACCCTAAGCGACTGGCTGTGCGAGACATACTTTGATGAAAACAAAAGAACATACTTTTCTCGAGCAGATATCGCAGCTGTGGGTGCCTTACTACAGCAAATAATGCAGTATCGCCCTTCGGACCGTCCGCAAGCGTCTGAATTACTCCATCATGATTGGTTCCAGCAAAATCCCTTCCAACTACGCGATTTCCGGATCCAAGATTCTGGATCATCTCCGCAGTCACAAGGCCCGGACCAGGGCTGAAGGGAGAAAGGTCTCTAAAGCGTAATCTACAGAGCTATGAGATGAATGTCTCCCCAGAAACGTGCTGTTGCACGTTTTTGTATCTCTGATCTGACCCCTCGAACAGCCACCGTTGCCCACCTTGATCGGATGGCTTATATATGTAAGCCAGCCATCCTGCTTCGAAGAACTATTCGGTATGCCTGTTATGGAGAAGCTATGGGAAATAGGGTTACTGCTGACCACTTTCCGCAAGGTCTGACTTCACTACGGAATCGAAAATCATACTAAGTGTTCGAAAATGAACACCCTGTCATATAGCTCTAGAATGTTACCACAAGAAGGAGCTGGAACTTCTGCAAAGTGAAGAAGCCGAGATATTTGCCTGTAGCACCGTCAAGACAACAAGCCCAGGAAGCTGTTTCCGTGGAAGGAAGCAAGATAGATATAACAAGCTGCAACTGCCGACTGTAAGACGACTGCTTTACCTTGCTTATGAGTCCTGGGAGGTGTGTATGAGTCCTGGGAGGTGTGAAGGCACGGCCAACAGTTTTGAGCACACATAGGTTCATAGCGTTCGGACTACTTTCAATCTCAGTGCAAGACCAGAACTAGGTCCATTACCTCATGCAAACAGTCTACAATCTATCCTGTGCTTCGGATTCTCAGAGCTAAAAGCCATTGATCTTGATAGAATTACTACTTAACAAACCGCTGTGAGGAGGCTTGTGAAGTGAAAACAGCTTGACAAGATTAACAGATCGAGAAAAACATTGAACTCACCACATGCGCTTACTTAACACGATGTCATGTATTATGCAAAATTGAGTCGGAGCATCAAACAAGAGCGATGGCACGCCCGACGCATTGGAGGCGAGCCCTCAGCTAGTAGCCAGATTAACTGTTCAGCCATCAGATTCTCAAACTGAGCAGTCAGTCTTGAATGACGCCAAAATTGATATCCTTGACTCATACCTCCATCAGCCTCGAACGCCAATCGGCTCTCACCTAGACCTTATTTTGTATGCTTCAAGTGCTTCATACAAAGTTCATAGGGCAGCATTCGATAAAGAGTCGACATGCGAAGGTCTTTGGGTAAGTATGTCTGTTCTGAAGTCTTGTAATTCATCGCACAGCATACCTCATGGCGTTCGCTATTGTGGCTACTAGTTTGGCTTTGAGATGGTTTACGGTCCGCTTCCGCTCTTTGAGACAGTGAAAAAATCATTGCTCAATTAAAGCCTCGTCTGAAGCCATCAGCTGCGGCTTGGCTGGCGGTGGGGCTTCGGGCTGAACTTAACTGGACGCCTGAAGATGGATGTTAGTTCGGGTATACCATCATTTGTTCGCAGAAAAACAAGAAGCCCAACCAATATAGCTGTGGCTTTCCTACATCGAAAAACGTTACCTGCAACCTTGCTCGTCCTCTCGATGACCTTCAATTTTATCCTTCATTGCATCAAAATCAACGACATGAATGTGTCTTCCGAAGACCAGCATGTCGGGCTCAAGGCTAAGTACCCTAATCCCCCAGGCCACAAAATCTTGCGAGATTGACCGGCGGTGATTGGCGATATCATGGAGCTATCACAGTGTATAGAGCAAATGAGGCATGGCTTCATGATCACGCAGCTCATCAAAGGCGTACGGGCCTACTATATGCGAATGGTATGGCACGGCTGGCCGATAATCAAGCTCTTTTGATCCTTCAGAACATCTTGTGTGCCATCTCTGAGATTTCCACACCACTCGTGAACGAAAATTTTATGCCGACCTCTGGCGTCTTCGCTTTTCCTATACAAATTGATAGGACGATGACGTGGACGTTTTCGTCCCTTAGACGAAATCAAAGGCAACGGCTGAAGCTGTTAGGTGCCGCGAGATCCGACGTTGTCAAGGGTTGGGAAGCACGTCTTCCAGTAACAGAGCATGATGTTTTGTTCGAAGCTGTTCCCAGCAAGAAGCGAGCAGTACTAGAAATGTAATTTCAACGCTACAGTAATTGATGACGTTGAATCATGCGATTCAGATACTCTGAATTGACATGACATCTGTCAGCGATTCGGAATATCGACTCAGAGATTCGATCGCATGTGTCGTACTTAGACCACTGAGAGATTTAGAGAGTGCCAGCCAGCTGCTTTGAAACCAAAAGCCTTTTGAACTATACGTTTAGCTTGATGAACGCCGTTTGAGCTTCTGTGCTAGGTAGTCATAGCTTCTTGTTGCTATCTGTGTCATGCCGCCTGAATCATGCCATCCTCATTAGGAACTATTTAATCTAAGGATTATTTGGACGATCTCAAATAACGCAATGCTTGTAAGACTGATCAATAAAGTCAGGTATATCAAGAAATTGTGATATAGCTCGTGATTACACGACAAGAAGCTTGGCGGCAGCACCTTCTGATAATCTTGCGATGAATGAAGCATGAGTGAAGTTTCGATACTACTTACATAGTCGTGAAGCTGATTGAAGATAATTCAGCTTGTCGTTAAGTCGCCCAAGGTCGAAATCTCGTCCTCAATGTCTAATCATGTTAAGAGGCTGATTCTAGCTTCTTCTTTGTTGGGATATCGAATAGTTTAACCGTCTGGTCAAAGTACCGTGGGAACACTCACAACGCGAAGTCCGCAGACCTGCATGATCTCTGTAAAGCATTCTAGTACATGCTGCCCATAGCTCTTTTCCGAAATTGAGAAAGTCTTTTTCCTCGTGCACAGCCACTTTCGCCCCTCATCTACGCAATTCAACCATCGCAACCAAGACAATCACCGCAACAGTCTATCTCTGATCTTAGATACGGCCATTGCGTGCATATTCACTGACTTAGCCTCCTGACGCATTGATTCGTGCAACTAAAGCTATCGGCCGCAAATTTCGTGATGGTTTACTACCAAAAAGGCTCTCTCGAAGGCGCTTGGCAAGCTTACTACCGGATTGGTGAAAGAGCGCATATACTTCAAAGACCCTAGGATAGAGGCCTGACATGCCAAAGTCGATGATGTATACAGTGCCGTTTTCTGAGATCATGATGTTGTGTGAAGCAAGATCGCAATGGCAAAAATATAGCTGTTCGGAATTGAAATCAACCCTCTCGTCTAGGTGATGGTCAATCAACTTCCGGTTGATCCATTGTTCTAATTCCGTGATTGTTTAGAAGATTTGATGGGCACCGCGATCTGAGAAAAAACGATCCACTGGTATTTGCTGCACAAAGGGACCCGGAGAGGCATCTGCAGGAATCTGGAGCGCCCAGAAATGGCGTACCGCTCCAACGAGAGAGCGATAGATTTCTGGGCCATCTGTTGGATGAGATTTTACATAATCGCGGTAGTCCTCGCCATTGACCCTTTCCATGAGAATGTAAGTCATGTTTTCCTCACTGAACCAGTCATATATCTCAGGAATGCGAATGATGTTGCGGTCGACTTGTTCATACGCGAATGTTTGAGCTACCGCTTCAGCTTCGGTGACATTTTCGCCACATTTGATCCAGATATGCTCGTCATACTTGAACCCATTCTTATGTGAGCCTTGCTCATTATAAAGCGCGACGACATGCTGGTGTGTTGGTAGGGGCAAAGGTGCCATCGAAATCGGAATGTTCTTCAGGACAGTCGAGGAGGATATGCGAGATAGTGTCGATCTGGTGGATAGGTGCAACGTGAGTCTAAAAAAAATTGCTCGAGCAAAGTAGGCACACAGCAGGTAAGGTACTTTAGCTATTAGATATAGGCTGTCGATTATGCAACCATCCTAGTTACCTTGGTGCCTTATATTGATTTAGGTACGAGGTGAACATTTGCATAGCTTATCACGGTGCTCGTTGTTGCATGCTAATTTTGCAGTGATTCAATCGTAGCGAAGTAGCTGTGATTCTATCCGCACGAAGGCGATAGTATTTATATAAAGACAGGTCTACGTAGGTACCTAGGCCCTTCCACTTACCACATTATTACAACTTTGTTGATCAAGTGGGAACAGCCAACGTTCACAGAAATTGTTCCTACTCCGTATTTTCTTTCTCGTACAATCTCCTTCAGTTCAACACACCATGTCTAATTTCAAGATTGTGCATGACAACATCAGCAAGATTCCGAAGAACGTTAAGCAGCTACGTATAACTGCTGTGCATGAAGATGCTTTCACATTGGGACAAAACGCAAACGATGACGGCGAATCAAAGAAAAGCAGCTTGAACAGCAGGACCGGACAGTGAGGGCCCCTTACTATCAAGAGATTGTCCTATCAACAGGCTTCACACAGTTGCATTTACCGCGAAGAGTACCGATGGTTAAACGATACTGTTCGTCTCCGTGATGTCCTTTTATGGATTATTGCGAATGGGTTTCACAAGTTTAGAATGCTTCCGGATAGAAATGGATCTTTCAAAGGGTGTCGCCACCATACGTAAGTTGCAGATCAATTTCTGGATATATGACCACTGGCTCATGGATTAGCAAAACAATACTGGATAGCGCTTGCCAAAATGGTTGGATCGGCTCAAGGGCCAAGAGCAATAAGACAATGAACGAATTCCTCCAGTTCGTTTACACGGTGATCGACGACGATAGTGATGAAGGAGTCATCAGGGCGGCCCATGCCATTGACGAAGGGCAGTTTTTGTAGAGTTATCATTGGTATATAGAGTTTGGTTTTCGGTCCACTATATATTAGTTAGCAGTGGGATGTCAAGAGAGGGATTACTCGATTCAAATGTTGGTCCTGATGTACTGCACCTTGAGATTCACCCCGAAGACATCCCAAAGCCCGGTCAATCATCGTATTTTCAGTATCTCGGGGGGCCCATTGTAACTCACATCTGCGAGACAGTGCTTTACTAAAATAGCTATTGAGGCTCGCGAGCCTTGAGCCTGCAACAATTTTACAGAGACGTGGAAGAGTGAATTCGCTAAGATACCTAGGGCGAATATAGGCGTCTTAGCCCTCTTAGCTAGACCTATGGTTATAAACCTCTTTTGTGATCGAGTATAGTTCTCTTCAACTCCTTCCCAGCACCTGGATGAAGCCATTGATGGCGAAGAGTGCAGCCAAAACGCACAAAATCTGCCTTATCTGATGTGTCCTTGTGATTCCGTCATTGAAGCCTTCAACGAATGAAACCTTTGCCTTTCGACGCCAGAACCCAGCAACATGGAAATATGCGGACAGGGCCACGGCTAGGTTAAGGATATTGAGGAGTACTTCGAGCGGAGACGAGGCTGATATTTCTACTGAACTACCTCTTATTCCCGACCCGCTTCTCTGGGCCACCTGGGCAGGTGGCCCAGAGAAAGCTTCCCGCCGCCAAACCTCATCCGGCTAGCGGGGCCACCTGCCCCCCGGTCGATCGGCCACCTGCCTCGAACGCCTACTAGATGCCCTCTGATGAAGAACTTTCGCTGACGAAGATTGTAGAGCCGATCGGGGCCAGTTCAACGGTCCAAAAATCCCGGGAAAATATGAAGGTTTGACCCAGCAAATGGGGTCGGGGATATTGAGGGTTGAGGCTGCTCGGTCTCCCAGCTGCCAGCATCTTCCCCCGCCCGGATTGATTTCTGCGCGCTGACTACCCCACATACTT
>JAABUW010002330.1_pt1 | contig 29149 bp, 30 predicted proteins | sample 5560081 | NCBI WGS metagenome assembly JAABUW01 (sample SAMN10711882, study PRJNA513363) | rock metagenome | isolation source: Antarctica rocks | place: Antarctica: Victoria Land, Knobhead sud | reverse complement strand
TAAAGCGGTAAGTGTCGAGTGGCGCCTCTTTTGGCCGCTCGAACATTGCTGAGTGACACGCAACGCCATCGATATTGTGTTGTTGCCCAGAAGGCATAGGAGGGATGGCAGCATTTGGTCCTGTATCTTAAAGTACCCTCTCTATTATGGATCCAACGGTATTAGACCCAAAACCTTGCGCTGTAGGACGCAGGCGGTGCTCAAAATAATAACCTCGCGCCAATCAGATTAGATCGACGACGACAAGACTTATGCCCAGATACTCTATCACTAAGTTGTAGAACGGGCTATAATCCATATTCATCTAAGCAACTTCGTATTCGTAGAAGCTCATTCTACAGCTTTAGATGGGTCGGAATTTGGAGGGTTTTCTCTTCAGGGCTGGCTCTGGAGATTCGATGTTGGATCCATATAATTCCTGATGATTTGTCCTCTCCGTACGGTTTCAAAGAGTTCTACCAGGAATCCTTATCTTCCACAATCTTGCAGTTAGCTCTCGTACAGCGTAGCAAAAGATCGTAATGCCTCCAAGCTATTGTGGCCATTGACAACGGTCGCTTTTTCTTGGTCTCAAAACTTTCACCACATTGTCCTTACTGTTTCTCTAAACTTTGTCTACAATCCTTTTCATTCTTGGGACACCGTTGGAAATCAGCCTCAGCCCTACTATGCTTGGCATGTACCGTAAGTAGCAGCAAACCTCCATAGATAAACAACCACTCGTTCCTCCCATTCCAACAGGCACTGCCTTGTCTGGCGTTACAAGAACGTGAGTGTTGTCACTGCTCGAGCATATTATTGGTCTCACAACAATGATAGCTTTGATGGTCCCACACCCACGGCTTGCCACCGCTATAGAACGAGTCGCAACCGCGCGAGAAAGACAAAGACAACCCTTCCGAGGACCAAAACTCCTTATCTTTAAATGTGGCTCTCGCTTAGCGGCTGCCTTGGCTACTCTATAATTCTCTGTCCTTGCCCAGAAAGTTACCATAATCCTTTCCAAGCACACCGCATCCGACCGCATCCAAACATCTTCACATCTTACCATCAAAATGCGTTTTCAAACTCTTATCACCCTGGTATCCTTGACCGGCGCCCTTGCCATACCTTCTCTCGATCACACAACGCTCGAAGCTCGTGTGTAGTTGGGGGATGTAGGTTGGATCCAAGCCTACCACGACAACGGCTGTACAGATGACCCTTTGGAAGACAGAGCTCAAATCGGAGAGTTCGAAGGACAAAATGGCTACGTCAGTGGACCGGTCCATCGTCTCGTTCCATTGCCATCAATCATGGCACCAGCAACAAGCATTCTAGCAAGGCTCAATTCTTTTGCATTCCCGACTGCAAGAATCCGTGGGGGAATCCTATCGTGGAAAAACCCAATGTGAATCCTTGCTTCCAGGCCTCCGACTGGTGCAATAGCGGACCTCAATGCGACCATGACGATCTCACTATACTGAGCGTCAATACTATAGAACAGATGTAGAATCGGGACCTAAATCGAGGTCAAAGCAGTCGAGCCTGTAAAGGCTGGAATCAGTAGTGTGAACTTATCAGTGTAAGACATCGGCCTATAGCGACATTACATTCATGTTCAACATGACGTGATTGAATGACTCTTTTTGCTTGTTATGTGGTTTGTATCGGCACGCCATTCCCAGTCAATGAGTGACAGAATTTCATCACACTAAGCATGCCCATCATGTTTGCGGTGAATGAAGTCAACTTGCATTCAATATTGTTTTGCTTTGTTCCCCACAAGTGAGCTATACCAAGTCCGTCGAGCGAGGAATGTGGAAACTTTAAGCCGCCGCGTCACAAAGCCACTACAAGTTGAAGAAGGCGCACATATGTAAGACCATGTTCATCTTTCTTCTCGTTACTGACGCTTGACATGGATGCAAAGACCCGAAATAAATACTCGGCCTTCTTAGAGGAGGACTGGGCAAAGCTCGGCTACCTCGCGACTCCAGGCTCTAATGAGTATGGCTTAGGCTTGACAAACGCCAAACATCCCATTTTTCAATACACCAACGTTGCAAGACCGAATACCGACCAACCTATATGGCTGCAATACTCAATAGACAATTACGAATTGCTCTGCGCCGAAATTGATCCAATCCTCCGACTGGCATCTTTAATGCTGGAAAGTACAGCCAGTCTCGATTTCCTCTACGACGTCATCTACAACCCACGCCACGATCCTATAGAACCCGTTGAATTCAGTGGCTATGCAGTCCTTGAGATCGAGCCCACAGAGTCGAATAAGGTCAGACGCAGTATGGCCAAGGAAGCCTTAAACAAGCTGTCAGAGTCGATTGTCTTTCTTGTCGAGACGCCAAAGGATGATCCTGAAAAAGACTCCCACTGCAATACTGTACCTTCGCTGGGAATACAATCGTACGGCATCAACATCGCAGACGACGCAGACTCACCAAAAGGCATTGGCTCGATGATTCGAATAAACAAGAGTTACCTCGTCAAGCTTACGAGGCTTCTGGCTCGGGAAGGCAACAACACATCACAGATACTCACCCTGCAATTCAAAATCGCCACTCTCATCTGCCACGAGATCGCCCACGCAGTAGGCCACGCAGCCAATCTAGGCCTACTTCTCGATTCGATCATGGAGTCCACATTTCAGAATTTGGCTAAAATGGAAAGCTTGGAGCGGACCAAAGAGCGAGTCGGCACTAACGAACCTTTCTATGGAGAGGATGCTGTCGCTGAGCTCGGCTACTGCTGGGAGACCGCAGTCCTAGGCGGCACTGTGCAATGGGCACACCAAGTCGAACACCCTTTATTCTTCAGCAAATGGCCCTCTTTCCTCACCGAGGGCGACTACCCTCGCCGCGCCGGCTACAAGCGAACAGCAACGCAATACGTTGTCCCAATGCACTACCTCCGCAACCTTCACCGGCAAGATTTCTGGGAGAATGTTCAAGAGGGTGATACTACAGCGCTACACATCAAGAAAACGTTTGGTATTCGGGTCACCAACCAAGATGCGTCGGTCTTTGACTCCCTTGGCTTCTCGACTGCGACGAGCGAGGATGATTATACTGAGATGCCAGATTCGTTTCGCATTGCGAGGGATGAGGAGAGTGGTCCTTCCGCGTCCAGGGCCAATGAGACGCTCAGCGAGAGAGTGGATAGGATTGCTGAAAAGAGGAAAAGCCTAAGGCAGGGGAAATTGCACATTGCGAACCAGGTCAATACGAATGCTAAGAAGAAGCTACAAAAACCGAGGAAGGATAACAGAGAGGTAGAGGGAGAAGATACATGGTAACCGGTAGGCCATGTCACCTTCGCTCGATTGTCAGCTGTTTCTTCTCGTTGCTAGCATGGGACAAAGGATGTCTGTTTTTCTGCATGGCTGCTGGTATTTGGCGTTAGCCAGGATGCAATGTCTCGCGTGACTTTGCACTAGGATTGCCAGTTGTGCGTACAGCAAATATTGTGTTGTCAAAAGCAAACTAATGCCGTCAAAAGTAGAGGCAGACATCAGTATAAGAACATAGCGTGACCTTGTCGGGCAAACGTCCTCAGGCCAACTTTCAAAGAATAAAAGCAGCCAGCGTTGTGGGGAATGGCTTTTCAGCGCCACTGATTTCAGGTCGCTGTCTAAGGCCGAACACATACATGACACCTGGCTCTTGGCACCGTCTTAGATTCTGTGACGGCTCACTTGTCTAAACTCTGCTCACCTGTCTATTTTCTCAGCCACCCGGCCCAGATAGAATAGCGGAATTATGCGTAGCGATACGTGCAAACCCGGGAACCTCTTCGCGTGTCTTTAAGCACTGACAATGGACAACAATACTAGAGACGCATTCTCGACTCTCCAGGAGCAAGACGTACGTACAATCCTTCCACCATGGCTTTATACCAAATTTGAGCCACAATATATGTATCAACGCTTCCAAAACACACTCTTTGAATTCGAAGACTCCCCTAACAGAGAGAAAGAGACTAACTTTAACACGTGTAGCGGAAGGATCATTGCGACATCAACCCCGAAGAAGACACAAGATACGCCTCACTGGACGGTCCAATCCATCCAAGATTCATAAATTATCTAGATGTTCTGCTGGAGTTATACAAAGATCCCGAAAAGAACAAGCTCTAGATACGCAGCCTCCGATTCAGCCTTACCGTTACCAACTGCCATGAGCTGGCCCATTCAATCAACTTTGCCGTCTACACGACTTCATACTGGCGATTTGTCGAAAGAGGTCTCTGGGCAGCTGACAAAGTCCTTTATCCCTCTCACTAGTAGAGGGCTCGTTTTAGGGCTGACTCCCGCCGCCAAGCTAAACGAACCCTATTACCACCAGTCGAAGGAGCCATTTTGGGAGAATCACCGTTCGGCCGAGTGGGGTCACTGTTGGGAGAACGCTGAATTCGGCGGACGCATTTCGCAAAACCTCGGGAACCATGACAGTCCTCTGATTGTCTCTGAATGGCCTTCTTTCAGACACCGATATCCAGAAGTGTAACCTTGGAAGGGTCGCTTTCCAGCATGTACCGTCGAGTACCTAATATCAACCAAGTACTTGAGAAATATCCAATCGCGGACATACTGGAAATGCGTGGCTAGCCTCCGACCGAGTGGCTCAGCGTTCCCGGTACGAAAGGCCGTTGGGATCCGATTCGATCACATTGGAGAACTCATCGATCAAAATTGGGCGCCACCAAAAGAGGAAACGCACACACCGGACAATGTCGGGTTGAGATGGATTTCAAGGGGGAAGAAGACTATATTACAACCTTGGTGAGTGGGATGAATACCCATCTTTTGACAGTCGAGACTGCAATTCACCTAGCACAACCGGGAGCTAGTTGAACGTCGACCGTCGTTGGCCGTATCTTCTACACCCTCAACTTTCGCTTTTATAGGTACTACCTTGGGACGTTGGGCGCTTACCTTTCGAAGTGACCGCTTACTGGTGTCGCCGAATCTTTAATATTACTAGAATCCACATTTTTTTCACTGCATTCATCACCTCTATCAATAAGTGCCGCTTAAGCTCCCTTCTCAACAATACTCGAAGAGCTGCGATTTCTCTAGAGTCTTTGCTCAATCCTTAGAAACCTTGAAAACACATGAACATAGATGGCGGCACTCAAAACCATGCCATTTAATTCAGTGGACTAAATCGACGCAATGTATCTTCGGGGCCGATTGGGAGGCGGCTTTGATCCGGAACTTTGTATTTTAATCTTGGCTTAGCTTCCTTTCTTTGCTTAGAGTGTGTTACGATGACACTATATCATAAATAAAAACAACAAACCATACCTTTCTTCCGACACCGAACCTTCAATACCCTTCAGCTCTTCAAGATGAACGCTGAGACAAGAAATCAGTATCCGACAATCAGACCTGAGCAATGGCAGCAGCTTGGGTATCTAGACTCAGACAGTCTAGGACCATCCACTCTATCTAAAGATGTCCACCCTTTGCTATCGTTCAGTTGGAGGGGCCGCGAAAAGTGGGACTGCCAACACTCTGGTCTGACAGAGGAAAGAACGCATGAGCTACTTCTACCAGGTCTCCGCCTGGTATCGGAATTCATGTTGAGCCCACCTGGCATTGCTCACTTCCACGCTATCTTCTACGGTCATCGCCAGGAGCTGAGGGATCTCACCACCCAGCTTGGCGGCAAACACAAACAATACTCCTTCCACCCTCTCGAAGGCCTAGACCCGAACACGGCAAGAGAAGAGGTCACAACTGCATTGATGCGTCTCGAAAGAGTCATTGAGTTTGAATTTGCGGATCGGTCCACGGATACCATCTTCAGGACAGGTGGTGCTCGAGCAATGACAAGGGCAACGAGGAATATCGAGGAAATCAATATACTTGAGGATGAACGCTGCCGAGGTATCGCCTCAAGAATTACGATAGACCCAAGATTCGTGGCAGCTCTCGAAGAGGCTCATAGTCGACTTGACAATACTGGCTATGTCCTGAGCGTCAATTTCAACTTTGCCAAGAATACATATCACGAGCTGCAGCATGTTGCGGCACTTGCAGTCAACTCGGACGTGTTGAGTCAGTTGAAACAAATGCAGTCCATGAGCCTCCAACAAAGATTAGCTCTAGGACCCTTGGAGTCTCCTGAGCCATACCTCGAAGGCCAACAAATTGCGGAGTTGGGATGCAGCGGCGAGCAACTTATGTTCGGCGGCAAGATCGACTGGGAGTTCGGCAACGTAGATGCTCCGACATGGATCTACGACTGGCCTAGTTTACTCAATGTCGAAGAATTTCAACGAGGGCCAGGGCCTGAAATGACAGCAAAGAGATATCTTGTGTCAATGAGGTACATGCGTCGTGTACAACAACAAGCCTTTGTAAGTCCCCCTTTCTAGCTATTTCATATCCTTTCATATCTATCTTTCCGTCATTCAATTTGATTTGACAGTAGCAAACGCTCATGCTTCCCGATCTTGCACCAACGCTGGGAAAAGCTTCCAGACAAGACTCGCTGACTGAAGTATCATGTAGTGGAGTACAGTCGATCCTAAGGACCTCCGGGCGTTGTATGTTCCGAAATTAGCGTTCGTCGAGTACGGAGTACGCCCGTTGACACAAAATGCTCAATAGCTACACCTAGTTTTGTGAGAGTGGAGATGCCCAATTCAACCTCGCCAAAATAGTTCTTCACGGAGTCGCTCACACATCATACATCGCCATAGGCCCAGATGAGTACCGAGAGTCCTATCGTATCCTTAAACAACACATACCGACCCAGAAAGCCAGCAAAGTCAAATTCTACTATGATGATGGAGGTGCTTCACCGGCTCTGCGATTGGGAGTTCGGCAATGTTGATGCTACCACATGGATATTTGAATTCCCTAGTCTGTTCGACGTGGAAGGTTTCATAAGAGCCCCTGGACCAAGCGCCAGAGTAAAGAGATACTTGGTGTCAATGAAATGGATACATGGTATTCAGCAACAGGAATTTGTGTGTATTCTCGGGGACTTTCCATTCATAAATGTGATGGAGCTATGGGATAAATTAGAGGAGCAAGCCAGGCTTGTTGGTACCTTCTTTTGACACAACTCTTTAATTTGAAGTTCTATACGACGATGTACATGCTAATGGGGACTCTATCAGCCCCGATGATACCAGAGCACAACATGTTCGAAAATCACATTCGTGACATGGGGTATCAGACCATATTGAATCAGAAAATTGGTTGGCTATTTGGGGCCGGAGGATTATGGTGCGCTTGGAGTGAACGGGTAGTCCAGATTGATAAGGTTCAAGATGCCATTGGCGACTCGCCCTGTGAGAGGGTGGAGAAGATCTTTTACCGGGTGGAATTGAGAACCTTCTGATGACACCGACGGAGTTCGGTGTAGCTTTTGATTTGTCGTTAAATGTGTGCAGAATCTGTTGCATATGTCTAAAGCAGAGTGGATCTTTCATTGGCATGCACTCTAAAGTTTTCTTTGCAGGCTTGTCGCCGGTTGCTTCAGTGTTAACAAGATATCCAAGAGAGTTCCAAACATGAGGCATTCTCTTCTTGACGCCGATGGCATATTCAAATAGGATTAGGGAGAACATTGATTTGATTAGTTCCAACAAACTGGCTAATATGGATATACATGAGCTTGGGATCTTCAGATCCCGTAACAAATGTGAGGCTCTACAGACATGGTGAAGCTCAAGACTCGACAGAAAACGGCAATTTTCTTGTCGTATCAAACATCCTTTGCTTTGTCATCGAAGCTTTTTAGCTTTGTAAAGGGGTTCTTCTCGATAGAAGCTTCATTGTTGAGAGTAGGACAAAGATGGCAAACGAAGCGATAGACTTTTCTGTACAACGAGAAGAATACTCGATTTTTTCCGTAACACAATGTAACTAATTGAGGCACGATTAATTTGCATTTTCCATTACCGGTGTACTTGCTCAGTTATATGCTCCATAAACATTCCTCACCGAATCCAAGCCGAATCATGGATCCCGAGTCAAGACTACGTTATCCGTCACTGAGTGAAGAACAGTGGCTCCAACACGGCTATCTAGATTCCGCCGGTCTTGCTCCAAGCAATGTGACCAACGAAGTCCATTCAGTGTTCTGTTTCAGCGAGAGAGATTCACGAGGCCTCAGCAATGGGAGCAAATGGACGTGGATCCTCCAAGCAGGACAAACCGAAGAGAGGCTTAGATGGCTGCTGCGACCAGTCCTTCAATTAGCTTCGCTAATCTAAGTGAGTCCTGCAAGCATCGCCTACCTCTATGCCATACTCTACAGCCCACGCGAGACTATTGAAAATCCTGGTGTAGGTCTTAAGGCACCAGTGGTCTACTTTCGTGTTGTTCAGGGCTTTGATCTCCAACAAATGCGGTTGAAGGTCGATCAGGCACTCAAACGCCTCGCAGAGTCCATAACCTTCAAGTTCGCCCATCACTCCACCAGGCCTAACGTCAAAGGCTACACAAGTCCCCTGTATCCGGAGCCTGCTAAAGTTGTGGCTATCAGCATAGTCGACGAACCGGGCCGCGAAGGAGTTGTTCCCACCATCACGCTCGATCCAGACATCCTCGCTTGTCTTGAGGCCCTTCGTAGTCAGGGCGAGAATAGCATTGGACAGCTGCTGAGCCTGCAATTCTCCATGGCGAAGATCGAAGCCCACGAGATGGTTCACGCAGTTCACATGGCGATCAATTCATCTCTACTAGCATATTTCTCACGCCGGAAAGCGTGCAAGACTCGGGAGGAGTTCAAATCTGTAAAGGCTTTGCCCCCTCGCGAACCCTGCTTTGAAGACGAAAGAAGCTCAGAGCTGGGTTTAAGCTTCGAAAACTATGTGTTCAATGGCACCTCCATAAGAACAATTGCTAACGTAGACGGACCTATGATCCTTCACGAATGGCCTATTCAGACCCAGATACCCCCGACCCTCGTACCAACGGACTTCCAATTCTCGTTTTGGGATAATATGGATCCAAAAGACGTTAAAGCTCTATACGTGGCCAAGTCGGTGTCCTTTCCATACGAGTCAGACAGCTACCCTGATAGTGTCAGAGAAGTTCAAGAAGGCCGGTGAGAGAGCAGGACCACTCTGGCGCCTTTTTGAAGGAGGCCACCCCAATAAGTTTCTGGTGTAATAAATCTTTTCCAGCTGTCCTGAGTCATATTCACGACGACATTAGCCATCTCAGCTGCTTCATGCACTCAATTATCAATACAATTTAGATTGACCAATCAAATACTTTACCCCTCTCCACCTATCTCCTTCATCCTGATCCATTAATTACACTCATGCGAAAAGAAAGTACGGGAACAGTTAGGGCACGTTAGCTCGGCTGGCCCGATCAAGGTCCCATTGACGACTATGATCCACTTTATTTTCTATCTGGGTTCCCAAAGACGGCAACAAAATAAGAAACATATCTGGAGTTCGGAGGGACAGCAAAGCAAAGCGCGGGTCTTGGCTGTCATCGAGCCTGTTCTCCCACTGGCGACTGCTCTAATAATGAGCCCAGCAAATCTGCGGTACTCCTATAGCAGCCTAAACAGCCCACATTAGGACTTACCGGAACTCAGCGAGGAGTATTAAACAACCATACAATCCTTCACGGTGTGAAAGACTTACCCTATAAACTGGTTCGAGCGAAGGTGGACAAAGCACTCAAGTTGGTTGCTTCCAAACCAACTTCGCGGTAGGCGGGCTCACTGATCGCGGACGTCCATCGAAGCGACCTAGGTATTATACCATCCATTCGCATAGCCTTTCGCATACACCAACTCTCGGAGACTCCAGAATATGCGGTGCTATTCCCGGGATATTACTGAACCAGGATTTACTAATGTTCATAAAAGATTTAACAAGTCGGCCAGGGGACAACGTCGATCAGATCTTACACGCTTATTTCAGCCTGGCCGAGTTCATTCGGAACGAGCTTGCACATACCCTTTACTTTACTATGAGTCATAAACTGTACTCACAAGCTCTTTGCCTCTCCCGTGGCGACAATCCAAAAGCGAGGCCACTTGAACCCTATTTGGCAGGTGAGGGTGTTGGTAAGTTATGGCACACTCGGTTCAAAGGCTTGGCGGAAAAAAGGCATCTATTTGTGGGATTGGTAAAGAAAAAACTCAACTGGACCCAATGGGTTTGGAAGCGCTGTAAACTCCAAGGATGGCCCAAATCCATACTTTCACCGAGTCACTGACTGAGTCTCCTTCCCTAGACCGCTGATGAGTGATGTTGTAGCTTGAGCAACTTGTTTGCAGGGCGCGTGGTCATCCCAGTAACGGTCATGTTACAAGAAGCTGAAGCACTGCCAATACTTTTTCTGGGGCTGAATGAGCAGAATAAGCCAATTATGAAAAAGCTCGACTGAGAAAAAGAGTGATAGCGCGTCACAACCGCGTTGATGCCTAACGGCCAGCCCTATAGACGACGCGCAGTCATGTGACCGTGCTCTGCCTGATTTTTAGCGTGGCGCTAGCCTTTTTGGTTTCCGTCGTTCTTGCCTCGTATCCCCACAACTTCATTACATAAGAACTGCAACACTCCCTCCTTCTGACACAGAAATTCTCGATACTACATCTTTCAGAGCTGTTCCTGGGAATTTACCCTTTTGCAACTCTTCACAGTCCTCTTGCCCTCTTCTACACAAAACCAGCATTTGCCGACATGGCAAAAACTATGCAGACCGCACGAACTCCACCAAAGCGAGCTCAACCAAAGCGGAAGCGAACAGAAGTCACGTATTACGAGAGTAGCTCTGATGAGAGTGAGGCCGAAGAGTCCGATGCATCAGATGCGGCACCCTCTTCAAAGGTTAGCTGCAGCATTAAAGCCAATGATACAACACCTTCCTTGACAATTGCTTCATAGAAACTCAAATACAGCTATAAAGCAGTCTCCGATAGACCTCTTCCAAAGAACAAGATCTTCCCATTCGCCTTGCTTCCAGCAGAGCTCAAGAACCAAATCTACGAAACAGCACTCACCGACTTAAACGACATTTTCCTCATCTCAAAAACGAGACAGTACCGTCGTACCGTCGAGCGTGATGTGTCCACTTTCGCCAACTCGGTCAATTACGATCGTCGACGACGTCACCGATACGATCGTTACCACAATCAACCATCACAACAATCGAGTTCCTCTTCAACACCGGCTAAGCCCATCGCTCTCGTGCCAAGCATTCTACTTCTCAATAAGGAGATTTACGCCGAAGCCCAGCCAGTTCTTTATGCCAGTAACAACTTCGTCGTTGAAGACACAGCCGCACTCCATGCATTCCTAGCCAACATCGGCCTCAAGAATTGTGCCACCCTTACCGACCTCACAATCAGACGCTGGGGTCTTACCAGAGGGCACAAAGCTCTCAACCACCCTGCTCTCTCAATGCTAGCCAGTGCCGTCAACCTCCAGCGTTTACACATTGACTGTCGAATCAGCTGGAGCGGACCGAAGTACGCTGCGAGACAGCTTTACCGCGATGGCCATCATTGGCTTGAGGCTATGGGTGTTGCAAAAGGGAGATTCGATGCTGCTGTGGAGATTGTTGAGGTGATAGACGAGAACTTCGAGGAGTACCGCCGGAATGGAGACCAGGAGAAGCCAACCCTGGAGGAGCAGTTGGAAACTTTTCGAACTGAGATGAGGAAGCTGTTACGTCGCAAATGAAATTGTGGAAGACGGCGAACGAAGCAGTTGCTGAGCTTGCGATGTGTTCATGGGCACATACGCGAAGGAAGGCTGAGGGGATGGTGATGATGCTATGTGTTTTATGATGCATCTCTTCCACTTGCAATGGCTTGCTATGATATGGGGGTTGTCAACAGGTGACGCATTCACGGGTTATCTTACATTGCTTGGTGCTGCTTCTTATATCATGGCTATGATATGTTTTATTCACAGCTAAAGCTCTATTTTAATAGGTACACAAACACGAATGACGCTTTGGTGAATGTTTGCATAGACAAGAAACCCGATTTGAAACGCTTCCCAAGACTAGAGCACACCAATAAATGTGACCGAATACGATGTTTATGCGGAGCTAATGTACGTGATAACTTACTCCCACTTACTATATCGTACACCACTGTAGACAGTCTATTGCTACGTCTATAGTACTGCACATTTTGGAAAGCCCAAACGTCTGCTACTTCAACTGAGTTCGTCACTCCACCCGGGTTACTTTAACGACAGCACCCTCATCACCGACAGCACCTTTCTGCGCTTCTTCCATCGCATATTCCTCCTGCTCTGCCCTATGTTCTTCCTCCTCTTTCTCTACTGCTAATCTTTGGTTTCCTACTGCAGCAGCGATATTTGGCGCTTCGGCAACATCGATCACAAACTGCTCGGCGAGATTTCGATTTCTGCTATAACATTAGCATATGCAGTTCATTCTTCAAAAAGAATCTGACCGTGATTCAGTGCATAACTCTTAAAGTGAAAGACTATTGGGCATTGTTCGGTCTTGCCGCTAAAGTCGACTGTCTGCTCTTCATACATGGTGGAGAATTTGGAGCATGGATCATGACCACATTGTTTCCGTTCTCTTCCGTTATGGCCATGATTCACCATTCCTTTGAATTCATTTGAATCGATTGCGCCTCATTTGCCTTTGCCACTGCTGCTCCATTGAGAGTATCGGACTCGCTTAGAAAACCGTTGTTGGCGTCCCCTACCCGCAGGGTGTATTTGGAACTCGTCTCCATTGGTATCATCAGTCGTAGGCTCCGCACCCCTACCATTCCGGCGTGGCCACCTGGTCTCGGTGGAGGTATCCAGCACCAGCAGATTTAGCCTTATGATCCACCTGTGAGTCTATGACCTATGTTACGAACCATGGACTGAGCGCGCAATCGATCCTGTTCCCTTTCTACCAGTCCCTGAATAGATTGTTGTATTTATTCTCCTATTGGATGTACTGGTATGACATGTTCAATCGTCATTGCATTTTCTAGGAGAGACCGAGCTGATTTGTTTGTTTCTTGACACTTGGTCTTCTGAAAAGCTAACACAAAAACACAGTAACAATAAGGACTTGGTATATCGATTAGTAAACTGATATGCTTTAACCCAGTAAATGCGAGGAAGGGCGAGCGCGATGCTGCGACCCAGTATTATGTGGAAGGAAGACGTAGTGCATTGTGATAAGCTGGTACAAAAAGAAGGCTGTCATTTGGGTGCTATTTCTGTCACTCGAGTACGAATTAAACAAAGGTGTAATCTATTAGAATTTGGAATATATCTCCTTCCTCGAAAGTAAAGGACTCCATCTTTATATTCGTATTCAACGAGGGAAACTCCGTTATAATAACGCGTTTTAGAATATAATATTTTAAGGACTTTGGAGGCGAATTAATCGACTTAATTAACTATATCCTACAATTAATAAACTAAGGTATTATATAGGTCTTTATATAACTACCCACTTCTTCGAAAATTCCCCCCCCCCTCCCCAATCCTTCACACTATCCATAACCTCAAAAATCATCTCTTCCTTTCCACCAGCGATGGGCTCGATTAGGGCTGATGCCAAGCGAACGAGCCCATCCTGCGCCGGTGGAAGAGATAGCCCCCACATTCCCCCACCCTACTCTCCACAACGTCACCATCACCCCCTTCACCTCAGCGCCATTCGACATCTTCACATAATCCTTCACTATGATTCTGTATCCGTGAAGGACCTCTCGAACACGGCTTAGCGAAATATCACTCGTGGTGAAATTCTGTCTATCAATTACAGGATCCTGGGGCAGGAAGCGAACTGGTAAGAGGGATTGCGAGCGAATGACTTCGCCAGTACTGGTGAGACGCTGCACCTGAAAAGAGAGAAAACGAAGAGATGTAGTGAAAGCGATGGAAGAGAGGACCGGCGAAGTCTGGGTCGATACGGTGCTGGGTTCTGAAATCAAGCGCGACGAATCTTCATCTGGCTTTGGCGTCTCTGGCTGCGGTGTAATGGTTGGATCCTTTTTGATGACCGTCTTATTCGTAGCGGTCTTCCTCAGCACGAAGAGAGTACGTAAAGCGAGTCGTACTCAAGCGGGATTGAGTGAGTTGTCAACATTGCATCGCTGAGTGACGAATGTATTAACATATTGGGTAAGTCTTGCACCAAGACCTGGCTTGAACCGGTGGCTCCTTTTTGCCTAGTATACGCTGTTTGATATTATCGCCCATCGTACTTTTGCGTTGGAATATCTCTTTACCTTTTCCAGGCTCCCTTCCCTGCCATGTTGCAAAAGGTCGTCAAAGGTAAAGGCACCTTTGTTCAACAAATTGGCTACTCCAGAAGCCATTGCACTTGAGATGCGCTTCGCGGTGGATTTGCAGGTCTTGTAATCACGTACCAATGGTTGTATTCTTGTGCGTCGTCGTCGAAGTATTTGTCCCAGATAGTTGGCAGGCCAAAATGTACAAGCGTATAGCATATGACTTGCGACTTCCGCTCGTTGTTGTCACCGGCTAGTATGTCTAGACAGTCAAGGAAATCGGCAAGTCACTAATTCACATGTGGTGTCAGATATGCAGGCAAGAGAGTGTAAGCAGCTTGAGCAATCGATAACTGTGAAAGTAGAAACGGCGGGAGTAACTCTCTTTCTTTTCGTCATCCAACCACTGTAATCACTATGAAAACGTATCATGAGTACTTCCAAAGGCTATTGTTTGAGTGTCTGATCTCTGAGGCAACTAGATGCTCAACAATCTGCAATCAATCAATCATCGGCTACGTTAGGGTCTTGCTGGTGATTTAGCGTGTGCAGAAAGCTGTGCATTTAGCGTATGCAGAAAGCTTGCGAGTCCTTGGCATTTTTATTTTTTTTTGTTTTCCCCCACCACAGCCCCACCACCTGTACCAGCTCTACAAATAACTCTTCTGATTTACTTACTTTATATGAGTAGATAGCTCTATTCAAGGCGATTCTAATGCCGTAAGAATTAATAAAATTAAGAGAGTGTTTATTAAGTTATTAGGCTTAAGATATAATTAGTAGGCCTACTCCGTTTAGTAGTTATTAAGCTAATATCTCAATCCCTGATATCTTCTATTATAGTTATTTAATTAAGCTGATTTCTTCGGCGTTAAAATCGCCTTAAATGGAGCTATCTACTCATGGAAATTAAGTAAATCAGAAGATTTATTTGTAGAGCTGGTACAGGTGGTGGGGCTGTGGTGGGGAAAAACAAAAACAAAACAAAAATGCCAAGGATTCGCAAGCTTTATGCATACGCTAAATTCCTTGGCATTTTCTTTTATATCTTTTCCCCCACCACAGCCCCACCACCGGTACCAGCTCTACGAATAACTCTTCTGATTTACTTACTTTATATGAGTAGATAGCTCTATTCAAGGCGATTCTAACGCCGTAGAAATTATTAAAGTTGAGAGAGTATTTGTTAAGTTATAGTAGGCTTGCTCCGTTTAGTAATTGTTGAGCCAAGATTTCAATCCCTGATACTTCTGTTAAAGTTATTTGATTAAGCTGATTCCTACGGCGTTAGAATCGCCTTAAACAGAGCTATCTACTAATATAAAGTAAGTAAATCAGAAGAGTTATTCGTAGAGCTGGTACCGGTGGTGGGGCTGTGGTGGGGGGAAATAAAATAAAAGAAAATGCCAAGGAATGCACAGCTTTCTGCACACGCTAAATGTTCATTCCGCATTTGGTCGCGGCCATCCTTGACGGAATGAAAGGAAGCAAGCCTCTTTGCGGGCCGACTTGTCCTCGAAGATGTCTGCTCCTTCTTGCTCTGGGCCGCGGTTCGTGAATCCCGAAGCTCGACGTATAGACTCCTCCCACCGCGTTCGGAGATCTGTATCGTCGGTGCGGTCCTGTAATCGACACCGGCAGCCTGCTTGGCTACGCCGTAGGTCACGCGATCCTCAAAGTGTATATAGCTTTGACCCCAGCCTGATGAGGATTTGCTTGTTTTACGGACCGTAACAATGTATTTGATAAGGGTTTCTTGAGCAACCTTTTCATAGGAGATTTATCGGCCAGTCTGCCATCGTGTAGTACAAAGGTTGTCAAATGAGAGTGAGGTGGAAATTAGTATGACACTCACGTAAGTAAGAATCCACCGCAGTGCCGTGAAGGCCGCTATCTCAATCACAATGACTGTAGGAGGTCTGAGTCTGCCAAAAGGCCGGGATGCAGCCTCATTTGGAGGATAAAAGGCCACTCCTGGAGTCAGCAATTTTTACAGCAAGCAACGATGCTTGGCATCAGAACAAGTGGCAGCTGTGAGGGCTACAGATCCCAAAAAATTGCAGCATAGAACCATCCAGGAACATGGGTCTGGTGGGTAGAATGTTGTTCACTAACATTTCACGGTCCACCCAAATACCCACCGCGAAGAGCATTGCGGCTGTAAATGGGGCGCCTTGGAAGTCATCCATGGACTGCATGATTCTCGAAGTAAACGAGTGCTTTCCGGGCCACTGCGCCTTCTTTTGAGTACCATAGGCCGCTAGCATCTCAGTCGTTGCGCCAATGCCTGCCGTTACTGCAAAGCAGCAGTCGGGTGCTTGCAGTGCATTTGACCCTGCGGGCTCTGCTTCAACCAGAAAGATACCTTAAGAGCGCGCACAAAGGTTCAAGCGAATGGATATTAGTAAGGTCTGTCAGGCTAGTTGATTTGTGATTTTTCGCTTCGTTCAAAGCTCAGGCTCGATTGAAATTTTGGATGTGAACGGATTGGACCTCACACGATTGTGAATGTTGGGTCGCTAGAGATTCGTGAGCCAGCATTTTCTGTCACTGGAACGAGAGAAGGAAATACGTCTCAAAGCGACCTCAGCGCTTCTATCGATCTTCGTCTTCCACTCAGTAGCCGTTCAATCCCTAGACCTGCCAGGGAAGTGTGAGCTGAGATGTATCCAGTATGACTAAAGAAGCAGGCGATCGGAAGTTCACGCCGCTATTAGCTTCACTTCTGCTGCGCCGAGTAGAGACTCGAAGACAGCTGACAATGCTCGAGTAACTCAGAGGAGGAAGACAAAGAGAGTGATGATGAGCGCCACAAATTCCTAGATGCCCGACAGATCGTTGTGCCTTGCCAATCCGTCTGGATTTTGTGCTGTGATGCTCTGCTCAGGCTTCATTCTGTGGAACGCAAGCCCGTGCTTTACCGTTTTACCCACCGATCATCCTCCTGATGTATATTCAGGAGCGGAGAACCATTGCTCTCGCCGCGTTGGCCTCGTTGAGCAGAAGCGATGAGGGTGGCGGTGGCCACGAATCCTAGGTGCGCGTCGTAATTCATGATGTGCTCTGGTGGGTAGACGAATGGGAGCTTGGCGTTTGTATGCTTATTGTAATTGTCTTGCATAGATTGAAGGCTAAGATCGTTCTGAATACGCTCTCCACCTATACCAACATAATCACGAGCAGGACAAGTGGTGAGATGAGAATGTCTCCCGAAGCCCCCGTTGCCCAAGTGGGGGAAAAGTCTGCCCGTAGTTGCAGCTTTTTGATCTTGTCAATCAGCTTTTTAATCTCATCGTGCAGTCGACACAAAAGTACTGGAGAACCTCTCAGCGACCGTGTGAGCCCCTTCGTCTGAAAGTCGCGTGACAGTGACTCATTGTTGGAACAACTTCGCAAAGTCGAGCCTTGGACCAGAGCCGCGTACAAAGAAACATAATCTTGGCTTCAACAAAATTCTGAAACTTCGCACAGCTACTCACCTTCATTGATGACGGAGTCGACGACGCCACTGCATAGGAATAAAATTTTTAGGGTGGCAATGACAGCGCAGTAAGAGTGCCACGCAAAAGATGACGACGCAGTGACCTTTTGGCCACCTCGGCGAAAGTATGCTTTGAATTGGACCTTGGAATTGAAAGAAACATGTCCCTATGCAGAACTTGAAGGGTCAGTCGTTCAAGGCTGCCCCCTCCTATACCAGAACAGGAGCGTAGCTTCTGTCATCCTCATTATCCTGTGTATCCTCTTCATCCACTTCATCCTCCTCATCACTAGAAACGAAAGAATCCTTGTCGCCCTCGGCGTACGAGCTCTCATATGCAGTATCGACATCTTCGGCAATCTCGTCTGTCGGTGTGAGCAGCTCCACCATGGAGTGCTTGGAATGGCTGAGGTCGAGTTTTCGATCAACAAGGTCTCGGGGTATTTCTTCTCGCGAACAACCCAATACCGTACAGCGATTCTTGGCCAATTACTCAACGAAGGTGGAATCTGCGGTCTAACTTGTTACCAGAGACCCACCCCTTGCAGAAATTCCACGAACAGCAAAGGTGATCTAAGTACTGGTCAGAAATTAGCTTAGCATCTAAATCTATTGTGATGAAGAGAGCCTGACTACTACACCCAATGATCGTGAACATCACTCCTAAAATTCTCCACTCGTTGATGGCGAGGCTGTTGGCAAATAGGCAGAAATTGTTCTTCTTTATGCTTGCTCATAACGCTTGATCCTCTGTCACGCGAGACTAGGCCGGTAGAGGTGCTACCTCGAATGGCTTCTAAGGAGAGAGGAGGGTCGCGTCGCCATGTTGGAGGCAAATTGTTGTGCGGGAAGGACCAATCTTTGAAGCTTGGTATGACCGCGTAGGGTGTTGGCGAGGGGGTTTCGATCGTAGGATCTGTCGGTCCTTAGACGAGGCCCTACCTTGGTCATGAAGAACTGCCTGGTCACTATGCACGGTTAGCTCCGCGAAACAAGTACTGTAATGTGAGTAGTGACAACACATACGACATCTTACCCCAACACTCATTTTGGTCACCAAAGACTGGCGGGATCCGTCGTCGAAGTTGTTGTATCGGAATATTGGAGGATCTGATCGGGACTCCTCTTGACGTCTGCCTACATAAGGTCGTCTTTGCTGAATCTCGTATTCCCCGTGATGAGAAGGTGATATGGTATCCAGTACCGTCCATTTCGGTGCTCAAGGCACCGCCTTTCTTCGTTCACCTCCTAAGGTCGACGATTGAAGTGCCTTTTGTCTCTACGTCCGAGCTGAAAATGAATGGGAACGAAGACTGGATGGTAGGTAGGGTTGGAAATCTTTCCCGCCAGGCATTCTGGACACGGAGTTGTACTCGCTCAGCAGCCGCCTGCATTGGATGGGAAATGTCCCTGAAAAATGGCTCTCATCCCGCAGCTCGGTCATGAATACCCCGCTCACCTCTAGGCTGTTCAATGAAAATATATTGTTCACTGTCCGCCCTATCTTCTGAAAACATCCGAGCACAAGGGAATGAAATGATGTGAGTAAGCGACTTGATTTATTTATAGACGTGTGCACAACAAAAATGGGCCACTCACTCGCAGAAGCAAATAGAGAGTGAAACCAAAGTCTGAGGATCTTGTTGATGCTGGTTTCCTGAGACTGCCACCTACTGTCACCATTTGAATGTTCAACAAGAGAACGGGCCCCAAGGCGAGACCATTATGGTCGAAGTTGGCTGTGGAAGTCCCTAAGACTCCAGCGTAGGAAGCAATTTTGTTGGACTTTGATCATTGTTGCCAGTCTCGAATGATGTAAATTAGGCTGCACAGCAGGTTTCTGATCACGCTACCGACTTGAACACAATGAGCCTATACCTGGGCTAAGTACACTTGCATTGGTGCTTTTTGTTTGAGGGTGACAGAGATGAAGACTTAGTGGTACATGTATAAAGATGATGTACGAGAAGGATACCCAAGAGAGATGTTTGTTGATTGTATGTAAAGAAGATGGAGAGATTCGGAGAAATGAGACTTTTTGTACCAGAGAATGCGGGAGTGAAGAGGACTCGCGGAGGCCCGAGCTTATGAATGCCGAGATTCGCAGATGAAGCAGTGAGACTCTAAACTTAGGTTCAATTGACAGCAATACTCTAGATGGGAAGGAGCTGTCACTGCTGATTTGGTCCTTCATCCGCCCAGAGATCCTGTCAAGGAACGTATGGCTGACCGGGAAACGAAAGAGAGCTATGGAACCAAATCTCGAAATGGCAATGTCGCCGCTCAAGCGGCTCCTGTTCCTTGTCGAATATGGGACCGAAGAGAGCTCAATCAAAGACAGTTGATCGAGCGTGATTCATAGAACTGTACGGGGCGAAGGGAACACGGACTCGAGCGTTGTCAAAGTCATTTGGTGAAGTAAGAGAATGCTTGCAAGCGGCAGGCAAAGCGTGATACTGAAATAGCAGAAAATTCCGAAAGAGTCGTCACGGACGCTTGATTGAGGAGTTAACAGGCAGCTTTAAGCTCCCTTTTACCAACTTCTCCACTTCAGGTAGATGGCCTTCAGTATATCAATAATCTCGTTTTAGACTTACTTCTGCATCTACTGTCTTTTCCGATTTATCGCCAAGTCTCCTTGCCTAGCGAATAGAAGCGTCAGCACCTAAGGCCAGGACTTGTAGCAACGTCATGAGAGTCTCACGCTGTCAACTTCGTGGCCTTATGCCAATTCGCATGCGTCTTCATCCCTAGGCTCGCAAGATTCACGTAAACCTTAGCTTCCTGCTCCGTAATCTTATTGAATATTTAGTTAAAGGTCTTCAATGTCACGTTCATAGACAATTCGCTAAAATCGCGCATTAAATCATTCGTCGTAGCTTCAGGACATATAGATGTGACAATGAGATGATTTGCGACGTATTACATGAGTAGGTTTCGGGCAGAAAAGCAGTCAAGATCGCGTCAAAACGGAGGACGCGTATAACGTAGTCGTTTGAAACCTTGATCTTTGGACTGAGACTCGTCTGATACTTCGACCCACGAGTATGCTCAATCATGATTCTTTTGCAGCATCGCAAATTCATGATTGTTCATAGGGTCGTGGATTATTCGATCAAGCTGCAAGATGGTCTAAGTCGTCTTCGGCCTAGCAACGGAGTAGTGTTGGTCGTTCGCTCTTTCGATGACGCCTTCAGCGTGATGTTTCCCATCTTCACTCTGGTTTGTTGGGTGGTGGCTGTCAATGATGCTGATTTTGGGAAGTTGACAAGTTGCTAGTGAACGGTGCCCGAACAGTAGCATTTGTGCAATCCACGGCCTGGAATTACCAACTCTTTCGGTTCTCAAATTTGAAATTTGTCTTTCACTGAGGAATAAAAGAGGCATTGCGTCTTCCAGTAAAGTAGCTCAGCACTTTCCTAGATCCCTCTCTTATAATCCTTCCTTGCCGTCAGCCCCTATACTCTCCAAAATTTTCCAGATCCTCCACGTATCCCTCAAACCGATCGGAAGGCATCCCATATCTATGTCTTCGCTTTCCTTACCAATGATGATCGCGTCAGAGCCTCGTTTCATAGTCTGGAGAACCGCTCCAATCAATGTCTGCTTCTGTTGCAATTCCATCAAGCTCCTCTGGCAACAGCCAGCCTAAAAAATCTCCGAACCTTGTAGCTCCGGGTGCGCCAGAAACGAGACGTAAGATGCGCACTCACTCGTCTTTGCAAGTACTCTCGAGGACAAGTACACTCGGGAGCGGAAGAGGTGCGAGATTTGGGGAGAGGATTTCTGGTAGAAGCGTTGATAAGCCTGTTGGCTACAAAAGATTCCTTCGATTGCGCTGGGTATATACCGTTGTGATACTGTGAGGTCTGGCATGGTTGGAGAAATCGAGCATGATTGTGTGGAAGAGGAGATGTATTTTGAGAGTTCAGGCATCGTGATGGGATCTGCGCAAAGTCACTGGAGTATGCAGTGTATCAGCCATGCTGAGACAATACGATTAGCCCTTGATAAGAGGATCCTAGACGAAATTTACCTCTCACTCGGGTTTTTCTTCCCACTGGTGCCACCCATCACTCCAGACTTGTCTTGCACCGTAATATTCATGGTATCGCTCCAAGCCTCCAGACTTTCCAGAGTAGCAATCTCCTTGTGGCCCCTCGCCTTCAATTTGGTCAAGTCGCCTTGTGTGTGCATAACAGAATCCCCTTAAATCCATTGGCACTTTTGCCGCTTTCCACGAGCCATCCCACCGCCGCTCCGCTGCCGGTACTTGCACATCTTTTCCATCATTGTCAGGCAGCAACTGTGAGTTGGAAAGAACATTGGACCATCGTCTGAGTCTTGTTCGTGCGGAATTCATCACACCCATCTGGGCTGTAGATCTGTGGACGGGGCGCGCGCCTTATACAACCATTCTGCAGGAGTAGAGACGAAAACACGCGGGTCAGTGAATGTATGCGCAGTGGGTATATCACGCTTGTCAGGGTCTATGAGTGCCGGTGCTATGCTGATGATGCGAAGACGAGTGAGCCATCCTGTTTGCTCTGGATGGAGGACTCGGGCGTCTTATGCATCTATGTACTCGTACTGGAGCATCGATGGCTCGTTTGAGTCTGGATTTTCCGGGTCTCGAGGGCCTCCACAGACGCAGCAGTTATCTCTCTGCTGTACTCTACATGCTCACGATGGTGCAAGAAAAAATATCGATCCAAAATTAAGTGACTGCGATGCTTGTAAAATATCGTCCATATGGTGGGGTCGTAGAAGAACACTTAGGCATCATGAATCCAGATGGTGCCTGACAGGCGATCCTCCCATTGACGTCGAAGTCAGCTGGCACATCGTCATGGTGTCGTTGAAGTCCGCGTTGACAGGCACGAGGATTTGCAGGTGGCATCTGGCCGACGTTCTAGGGGGCGTTTTAGGTCAGTGGCGCTCATTCCTCTAGCTCCAGGCCTGTCCAGGCCTAGCCTGCGGGTGGGGGGCCAAACTCTCCCCAAACTTCGCAATCTTCAAATTTCTCTAATTTCTTCATCACCCTGGAATGCCTTGATTGCTTTGAGTCGAACATTGACTAATTGAGGGTCTCCACGACAAGTAAGCTTCTGCACTATGGTTGCTCATCAATACAAACAGTGTCTGATTCACTTCGACGATGTGACCTTGATCTTGGGAGGCGAAAACAAGCTGTCACTGTGCCCCATGAATCGAACGCCGCTGCTAATTAGCCAAAAGGTGATACCTCTAAAGATGACTTACTACCTAAGATACTTATCCTCGTCTCTGGTGTGATGTCTATCGCGGTGAGGCCCCGTGAAGCTGTTCTGTTCGGCCAAGAGGTCTCCGTCATTGAAACAGTCTTTCGCCACGATCTCTTGCTTTCGTTTCACACACAGTCGTCTCAGCTCTTGACTACGGCAGTGTATAGGCAGGAATAGCCAGAAAAACCTCGAATCCTGCTCTTCTCAAATATATAATCACCTTCTTTTTCAATTGCTTCGGTTCAGATGATGCATCTAATTTATCTTTTCGCTCTGGCAGCGTGTTATTATTCATGCCTTACCAACGCTGCAAGTGCTAGCTGCTCTCAAACGGCTACCTCCAATATTCCACAATTAAGTGACGTGGCAAGCCTCGTCATAAACCAAGCATCGAATGAGTGCGCTCAGCTTCAAACAGTGACAGAAAGCCCACTGGTTACTGTCCTCCAGGGCTGCGCTCTCCAGACTAATGCCGCTACTGGCTCTATCGACATCGAACTATGTCAGAATGTGCTATCCGATATTGCCCAACAGTGTATACAGGATGGAGACTTCTCTGGCAGTTTGATTACCTCATCGTACCCGGTCTACAACCTTACAGAGACCCTCTTCCCTGGTAATGTAATCCAGTCAGGGCCTGCAGCATCTCGGCCATCGATCACAGCTGCGGCAGTCTCCTCCAGCACGCAAGCCGAGGCCGGCATTCTTACTTTGAAAGCTGCTTCGAACAGGGGCGCAGGAGCTCATACACTGATGGTATCTAGTCCAATTGCTTCGCCTCCACAGATAGGCGCTGCAACTATTTCTCAGTCTCAACCTGATCTAGGGACTACTGGCTCTCCAGGTCAGACAGCGACAGGCGTGGACTCAGCGGGCTCCAGCGCCTCTATTCTCAATGGGGGTGTTGTTCCACCCATCCCGGTTGCTTCAGCTTCGGTCAAAGGCCTCGCCAGCCCCAGCACTTCTAGCTTGTCGGGAGCATTGTTCCTTCTACAGTTGGATACTACACCGACAGCGCTAGTCTAGTGATACCATCGGGTCTATCTATCAAGAATCCCATACACGAGCATACCGACGAGCTCAATACCACTTCGGCGAACCTATCACTGCACTAGGAGCTCGCCTTACAGCCGAGACTCAGCATGACAATGATCAAGCTAGCTGGTCGGAAGAGGCAGAACAGCAAAGTGCGACAGCATCTGAGCCTACTCCTGAGCCTGCCACTTCCGCTGCTTCCCTGACTTCTGCTGTGTGGGCAAGCGAGAGCTCTACCTTGAGCGCTTCAGCATCCGCCTCCGCAGAATCTGGTTCATGCAGTCAATGTAACTACCCACCGGATGATGAGCTCGATGTCGAAGGATCTTCTAGTATTGGTTCTACAGACGACAAATGGAGACGGCGATCTATGATGTGGCGTTTGAGAAGAAACGGTGAGCTCTCGCTGGCCGAACATAGTATACATAAGAAAACCATGATGTACGTAGATCATGTCGACTCTCGCAATAGTCAGGACGTAAAAAGCCTGGGAGCTCGTTCTTTTTCTCCAGAAGCGTGACGACGGACCAAATAACAGCATTGGTGGATGTGATTTCCCAGCTGGCTTCCAATCAACACAGCCAGGTTATTTAAGAAAAGAGGGTCTTATCAACATTGGCAAGCAACCGAACGGTAATGGTAGGTTGAATGGCCAGATTTTCAATGCAGTACCCAAACGGTAAGGCACTTTTCGGGGCTATCTTCTCTGTTTGGTACCCTTTTGGAGTCTCAAGACATGTTTCTGGAGCGGGCTCGTGGGTTCTTGCCCTAGAACCACCCCAGAGACAAAGCCAGTCACCCAAACCTTCACCTTGAAGAAGCAATGCTGACACCGAAACGTGCTAGGTATGTCGGCGAGCGCGACTGCGCTGTTGTGCCTGGATTTCAATGGTATCAATCCGACACTGGGACTAAAACTCCGCTCGGCAGCATGCAACGTGTGGATCATGTCTGGGAATTGAATCTCATCAACCTGTTCCTTGGCACGATGATCAGCTCTAGTGGTAGCTTTGATTGCACCGACATGGAGACTGTTTTCTTCTCAATGGCTGGCCCTACGGGTGCAACTCGTGAGAATAAGATGCAGACAACCTTGAATCAGCTCCCTTCCATAGACGTCAATAACGTCCAACCGGGCTTCATCGGCCTTGAGCAAGCAGTGAACAGGATCAAAGGCTTCATCTTCAGTCAGTCCTTGGGGTCTTCCTGGGTCTTCAAGACGAATCGATTGAAAACTTTTAGACGCAGAGCTAGGGGCTCTCCGGGATACGGTTATGATCTTCGGAGTCTACAGCAGTATGAACATGGCTGCTATCTCAAGTGCTTTGGGAATAGGTGGGAAATCCCAATCGAATTCGGCTTTGATCGCCTCCGTTACTACCGCTACTGCTGCTTGCCCTACCAGTACCTACTCTAAGACCTATTCCCCTCCACACCGCCCTCACAACCGACAAGTCAGACTTCTCCCTCAAATTCTACGCCTACGGCGCAGCATCCAACTCCTGCAGCGGCTCCCCCCCAGCCCTCCCAGCCGCCTCTCCCCTAATCCCAACAGCAATATTTCAACCCACCCAAACTACTGCTCCTCAAAACCCCAACCTAACCACCGAACCAATCTACGGCCCTACCGAATCCTCCTCCTGCTCCGGTAGGTCCTCTCTCTACCGCTCCAATCCCGAAATAGGCTCTATATCCCTAAGCGCCTAGGCCCGCTATAACGACACTACCCTCTACACAGCCTACACCAGGCTCACCTACACCAACGGTGCAAACGCCGCATTCACAAGCGACGGCTGCCACGCTGTTTTTGAGTGTAGTGGCGCATACCAGGCTGGTGGGGTATTGGGGACGCATTTGAAGACGGCCTTTGAATGTGCAATCTCTATGGGTGGCATGATTTGAGTGTTGGGAGGGGGGATTGGGGGGGTCGCGTTGTGAGGGTGTGTTATTAGATTGGATGCTTGTAGTGGGTGTGTGGATTGGGTTAATAAGGTGGATTTGCAGCCGGTGAGCTCGAGTACCCCGAAGCCGTGATGTGATTATAGTGAATTCTAGATGGTGGTTTGAGGGTTGATGGGACTTGGCTTCTTGTATACATCCTATAGCTGTTTTGCGCCAGATCCATTTCATGTCTCAAAGCGCCCGATGTCCATTCTTCAAGACTTGTGATTGCTGGTGATGGTAGTCCGTTGTTTCGTCCACAATCCAGTGCCATGCTTGCAATATTATTCCTATCTCCGTCTTGAAATCCTTGCACTCAACCCCCATTCTCTAATTTGAAACTACTCCCTCAACCACCCTCTCTCCACCCACTGCTTTGACATCGTCACTCCCTCCGCCTTCGTCGTAGACGTGACTCGACCAGCGGAGTCCTTCCTATCAAACCACCCACCATGAAAAGCATCACGTCTGCCATCTTTATCGACCAGTGATCCAGCGCTCAAGGCGCAGATGATGATCGGGACTTGGGAAGATACAATACACATGGTTGATGCGATTTGGGGTGTTCCAATACGGGTTCCGTTGGTGGGCGCAGCGAGCCAAAGCAGGTATGCACTTTGCGAACTTCAATTAGCTCATTGCATTAGTTATTTTGGGGAGGGGATATGATGAGGGGGTTTAAAGAATTGTTGGGTCAAATCTATGGAGTCGAGGGCCATGGTGGTGAATGGTGATTTTCTTGTTCTGGCCGACTCAATGGATTGCAATTTGTTTGGTTTTGGGGTGCATGGCTTCTTTGAGTCCGTGTGCTCGGGGAATTAGGCGCTTTGATGTTGTTCATTGTTCTTGTCGTAACTGGGATCGGTCTTAGCTTGATGTGTCGAAGTCTCTTTTTTGGCTCATGCCTTCTTTGGGTCGAGAGAGACAAGGGTGTTCGGGCTCGTTCGATGTCTTTATTGTAATGTTGGGCGAAGATCCCGAACTGCTTCAAGGGCCTCTTGCCTGTGCTAGCACAACGTCCATGCCATCTTTCAGGTCGCTCACGTACAGTATCAGAACAAATGGCGGTCTGGAATGCTAGATTAACAAGATTGAGCACAAATTCTCCTTAGATTGTTCCTTAACTTCTTGCAAGGAGTGCTGGTAGGGACAGTCTATGCTCTGCTGAATTTGGATTTTGCACATTTCGGGCTTCCCAGCGCGGCCCCCTCAACCGCCACGATAATGAATGACAGCCTACCTGGTACTCTTAACGTCGGTGTTACCGTGCAGATATACAGCGGGTACGAATCTTTGCACAATCTGTCAATGAAAGAACGAGGTCAACAAAGCGTGCGATTCTCTATCGTTATCTTCTTCGGATGTTTTTGTCCGACAAACAACAGTGCCTGATTCGTTATCTGCCGTGACGATAAAACAACACTTCTATATATGAATCGCCGTGGCCCCAACACTAGTGGCCTCTCATACACTACCACCTAAACATCTACCACTCACCAGAACACAAACTCCAAAAAGGACGGCCTTCTCAATTCTTAATTGACGCAATGACGCCCAAGCGCGACGAAGTGACTTGGGAGTACAGTACCCCAAACCCACTGCCTCCATCTCCTGGACCGCCACCAGATAAGCCCCTCCCACCTATTCCAACACAGCCCAAGCCAGCGCCGAAGAAGTAGGCCGAGCGCTACTCTTCGAGAGCTGAGGGAAGGATGAAAGCTTTATTTCATGGAGTAGCTGGGATCTAGGTAGACAGAATAACCTTTGTGCCTCAGCTCGATCTTCGATTTTCCCGTTTCGACGTGTCCGGTGCTAGATGGATAACCATGGTTCCCAGATCAGGCTACCGTGTGGAAGTGTTACGACTGAGCTTGCTGTCGCTCGTACTGATCGAATGTCATCTTGAACAGCCTCAAATTTTCCATTGCGTCCTTCGCACTTGTCTGATCTCCTTTCCCTGCGTGAAACACGCATGCATCTCCTTCAGCTCAGCAGTGTAGGCATCTTCGTAGCTGCTCAGGACCCCTCTCGTTACTGCTTCTCCATGCTCATTAATCTCGTCAACTTTCACTTTGATGGGAAGACCTTTGATGTAGGGCGTGTCATACTGTATGCTGACAGTCTTATTCTTGCCGTAGATAGTGAGATGTGAGTCAAAGCGTGCTAGCATATCGATCCCCGATTCATACGTGACGGCGAAACTGCTCCCATCCTGATTGCGATAGTTGAGGATGGCAGAGTAGAAAGGCTCGTTGGCGGACACGCCAGCGACTGACTCAGGATATCCTAACGTCGCCCGCATCAATGACAAGTCATGACTCCCCAAAGATCCAAGGAACCGGCAGAAATCCTTACGCTCCGCAGTAACTTCCTTGCCCTCGAACGCTTCCTCGAATAGAGTACTCAGCAGTCTTCTTCGCTCTGCTGAAGCTTCCGCGGGTAGATCGCTGGAGTATTTGAAGGGTGAAGTGCCCGATTGGTTGACGAAAAAAGTATTGGGACCCACGATCCCTCGATATCTTGCGTAGAGGACTTTGTCGATGGAAGCAACTTCCCTCTTAAACGCAGTAACGAAGCTGGGTGCATAGCGTCTCATGTAGCCGACGAAGACTCTTGCTCCATTTGAAGCTGTCTTCTCGGCATCGACAATCCTCTGGGCACTCTGTACACTCAATGTTAAGGGCTTTTCTAGCATGACGTGTTTGCCAGCTTTCAGCGCTGCAATAGTGTAGGCCTCATGAAACTCGTCTGAAGTTAAGACAAAGATGACGTCAACGTTAGGCTCATTGATCACATTGTATGACTTGACAGTGGCGATAAGAAATTCATAATGTGTTGCACAGAAGTCGACGGTCTTTCGAGAGACGTCGCTGATGGCAACGACTGTGTAGAGATGATCAAGGAGATGGAGGGTGGGGAGATGAATTACTTGAGCTACCTCGCCGGCGCCAAGGATGCCAACGCGTAGCCTTTTGGATGCCATTGTCTAGCACTATGCCGGTATGAACTGGTAGGAAGCGTTGGATTTGGGCCTAGTGGCTCTTGGCAAGGGGGTCAAATAGTCTCAACTCCATAGACCTTCCTAAATAACAACAACATCCATTCTGAATGTCAACGGGTTATGAGCCCGGGTTAGTGCTTGTTTACGCACCCAATTGTTGTTGTTCCGTTAGTGGCTACGATAAGTCACAGTCTTTATATCAACGTCAACGTCA
>JAABUW010002327.1_pt1 | contig 29158 bp, 2 predicted proteins | sample 5560081 | NCBI WGS metagenome assembly JAABUW01 (sample SAMN10711882, study PRJNA513363) | rock metagenome | isolation source: Antarctica rocks | place: Antarctica: Victoria Land, Knobhead sud | reverse complement strand
AGTTATTAATTATTTTAAAACAATAAAATATATTAGTTAAAAATAGATTTAACAAAGTTAAATTTTAATAAATTGTAATAATATTATTTTTAATATTTATTTAAAAATTCTCTAAAGTTTTTTTTATCTTTTAATAGAATTATATAGATAAAAAATATTTTAATTTTTGTATTAATTTTAATTTCTAACTTATAATAAAAAATAAAAAATTATATAATTTATATATTTTTAGATTAACAAAATATATTTTTTTAATATAATTTTTATTTTAGTAAATTCTTTTTTGTTAATTTAGTTTTTAGTATTTTTTTATTTTGCTATTCTTTTTTTTATTGTTTTTTGCAATTATATATCGATCTAGATATTAAAATTATCTATTAAATATTTTTTATAAAACAAATTATTTTGTATAATAAAAAAAATAGTTAATTGTAATTGTTAAAACTTTTAATATATATTTTAATATATATTAAGATTAAAATAATATTTTAATATTTAATTTTTATACTTTTTAAAAATTAACAAATATAATATTGTTAACAATTTATACTTGTAATTATTTTGTAAAAATATATATATTATATAAGAATCTAGATTTATTTATATTATTATTTGCAATATAGAGAGCAAACTATTAAGAAATTACTTTTCTTGTTAATTATTATTTTTTTGTTAATAATATAATACTATTTACAATTTGTTTTAAAGTTGTAATTATATCTAATACTTCGAGTTTACAATTAAATAAATAAATTAATTTTAATAAACAATAATTTTATATTAATTCTATTTAATTAGATTAGTATTGTTTATTACTTAAAGTTAAATATTAATTTACTAAAAATTATTAGATAAAAAAATTAGTTTTTTTCTTTTATAAGTATATTGTTTCAAGAAATCTTTAAGAATAAGTAAACAAATATTAAATTTAAAATTTAACTTATTTAATTTTATAAATATTAAGAAATTGTTTTATTTTTTATAATACTAAATTACTTGTTTTTTAATTTAATTATTAGAAACTTAATTTATTTTTAACAAAAATTCTAGCTTTCTTTAATAAACTATATAGACAATCGATTTTAATATAATTGTAACTAGATTTTCTTCTTGTTTTTTTATTAATATAACTAGTTTAATTAGTTAAAAGACTTTGATTAATATTATAAGATAATAGTTAATTCGATATTGCAAGTCTATATTTATTTTTATATATAAATAGTTTTTTGCGTTGTTCTTCTTATCTATCGAAATAAAAATAAATATTATTTTTGAATTTTTTTTTGCAATTTTAATAATTAATATATATAATTTAATTGTATTAATAACTTTAGATAGTTTAAAATCTAACAAAAACAATCTTAATATTAAATTTCGCAATTATTATAGCAAAGAAAAAATTTCTTTAAAAGAATTTAGATTTTAACTTTTTTCTTTTTTATTTTCTTTTTTATAAATTTTGCTTTAATTTTAATTTGAAAACTAACAATTTAGATTTTTTTTATTTATTATTTTAAGTTTGTATCTTCTTTGTATTTTTTATAGAAAAAAATAAAATTGTTTAAATTTTTGTTTAATAATTTTCTTTAACTTCGCATTTAAGATTCTAATTAAATTAAATTTTTTAAAATAATTTTTTATTTTAACTTTTAAAAGCTTTTGTTTAATAGATACTATTATATTGTTAAATATTCTAGTATTTATTTTGTTGTAGTTGTTATTTATATAGTTAGCAATATATTTCGATTTTATAGTACAAGATTTAAATTAATTTTAAACAATTTAATTTAATTTTTTAAATTTTTTTTTAGATTTTAATATTTCTTTGCTATTTGCAATATTGTTTCGATAGTTAATTAATCTATATTTCTAGATAGTATATTTGCAGTCTTTAATAACTATAGTTTGCAAAGTTAAATTTAATTATTTTAAATTTGTAATTTCTTGTTTTAATTTATTTCTTGTATTGTATTTTTTAATTTTTGTTATAATAAATTATTTATTAGTACTTAAATATTTTTATTAATTGTTTACTATAGATTTTGCGTTTAATTCTCGATTATTTTCAAAATATTTAAAACTATATTTCGAAGATTTTTCAAATTTTTTTCTCTTTTGTTGTTAGTAGTTTTATTATACTAAAAAAATAATATTAACTATTTAAATATAGACGCAATTTTCGATAGTTAAATTATTTTTTATAAATTAAATAATTGTTTTTCGCAATTTAATTTAAGTCTAAGTTTAAGAAATTTAACGCTACAATATTTATAATTGCTACAATAGTATTTGCTAATTTTGTACTTAAAATAATTTAATTAAAAAAGTTAATTTCTAATTACAAAAAGAATATATTAATATTATTAAATCTTAACTTGTATTTTGTTAAACAAATACAAGTTGTTACTCTTTACAAGATTTTTCTATTAATATAAACAATAATTCTTGTTCTTAATCTTAATTTTTTAGTAGAAATTAAGAAATTTCTTTTGCAAAAGATTATTTATATTTAGTATCTTATAACTATTGCTCTAGATTTATTATAATAGAAACTAAATAAAAAAAGATCTATATAAGAATAATAGATTAAAAAAGAGAATTTTGCAAACAAAAAATTAAATTATTAAGTTACTATATCTTAATAAATAAAGTAATAACTTATTTTAAATATTTTACAAATATAGAGTTTTAAATATAATAAATTTTTACTTATAGTTTTAATTGTTAGTTACAATATTTATATTATTAATTATACAAAAAGATTATATTAATATTTATTTATATATTAATTTGCAAACAAGTATAAAGCTAATATAATTAATATATAATCTTAATATCTTTATTGTTAAAAAATATTTTGTAAAAAATAATTAAAACTTGTTCTTTATAATTTAAAGAAATTTTTAAAATTCTAGAATTTTAAGTTAAAACTTATTATTAATACTTTTAAATTATTTTCTAGTTATTAATTTTAATCAATTAGAGTAGACAAACAAGTATTAATACTATTTGTCTATTTCTAATTAATCGAAATTGTTAGTATTTCGACTTTTTAAAATTGTTTTTTTGTTTTTTTTAAGTGTTCGAAACTATAATATCTTGTAAATTACTTTAAATAATTAAATTTCTTTCTGATATTTATAAATTAATAAGTTTTATATTTGTTACTTTTACAAATAAAATATATATAAAGATTGTAACTTTTTTTCTTTTTAATTTTTTTTTAATACTTTTATATAATTTAAATAATTGTAAAAAGATAGCAATAATATAATAATTGCAAATAATCTTTTATTATTTTAGCTAAACTAATTTGCTATCTTTTATATAAAATTTATTTTTATTTTTTTATTCTTATCTTTTAATTTTGCAAAAATCTAAAAATTTTAATTTCTCTCTATATATCTTTTTAATCGATTTTCTAAATAGATATTTTTAAGTTTTATACTATTAATTTTTTTTTAATATATAAAAGTCTTTAATTTAATTTTTGTTTTCTTTTCTTATTTTAAAAAAATCTAATTATTAAAAAAATAGTTTTATATTGTATTTTTTTTAAAACTTAATATTATATAATAAAATTAAATCTCTAGTTTAAAATAGATATATTCTTAGTTAATAATTATTATTAAAAAGATTTTTATTTCTTTTTTTAAAACAATAAAGATACAAAGTTGCTTTTTAGAGATTTTTATCTTTTTTTTTTTAGTTATTTTGCTTGTAGTATTAATAGATTTTCTATTAAGTAAGCTTTTTCTTAATTTATAATATATTAGATTAAATACTTTTTTTAAAATATAATATAACTTTGTATTTAAACTTAAAATAAAATAATATTTTTCTAATAAATTCTTAAATTGTTGTTCTATTTGTTTACAAAATTGTATACAAATATTGTAATTAATTTGTAAAAACTATTTTTGTTAACTTAAACAAAATATTAATAATAAATTTGTATTCTGTTTCTATTATTTTATTTATTTATTTATAAATAATAAATTAATATTGTTATTTTTTTAATATTATATTTCTTTAGAAGTTTAATTTTAATTTAATTTTAATTTTTAAGTTTATTGTTTATAATTATCTTCTTAATATATCTATATTAACAAAAAATAATTTTTTATAATTTTTTTATTATAGTAAGTATTTTAAGATTTAAAATTGTTTTAACTTTTATTTATTTTATTAAATTGTTTTAAACAACTATTAAATTTATTTTAATAAATATTCTTGTAATTAATATATAGATACAATTTACAATAATTTTTTCTTATAAGTTAAAAATATAAATTAAATATATAATTTTCTTTTGTTTGTTAAAAGTTTTTTGCTAATATTTATTGTAGTTTGCAATAAATTTTTTGCAAAAATTAAATAAATTTTGCTATTAATATTAGTTTGCAATATATTAATAAATATTTTCTCTTTTTTTATAATTATTTTTGTTATACAAGTTTTTTACAATTTAATTTTTATCTTTTATTTAGTTTACTATTTTATATAGAGATATATTTTTATTTATTTTTTGAAACAAATATTTTTCTTTTATTAAAAAATAAAAAATATAGTTCTTAAATTTGCAAAATTTTTCTAATTTATTGTTACGCTACTATCTAGACGACTAGAGTATTAGAATAGATTGATACTTTTAAAGAGATTTGTAGATATCTTTAGACAATGCAAGCAATTACTTAATAACAAAAGTTTGCAGCTTGTATCAATAATAGAGAGTAACTTAATAGATAAGTTGAACACAATCTATAAAAAAGTTGTATCTAAGAAATCTATATATACTAAAAAGATTCTTTTTGTTTGTTATATTTGCTGTTAAATATATCGAGTTCTGTTTGCTCTACTTGCTGTCGAGTATATCGAGCTCGCTTACTAGCGTGTCGAGCAATATTTGTTTACTAGTGTGTCGAGCAATACTTGTCTGTCAAGCTGTCGAGTATACAGATAACTGTACTATATGCTACAGACTACTCTGTAGAGTATATACCGGCTGTAACGAGCTAGAATTGTAATATTTATATTTAATTTTTGTAGCAAAATTAAATATCGAACAATTTGTTTAAATTTATTAAAATATTTGTTTTCGAAAATATATATATATTTTTTTTTAATATTATTATTTATGCAAAATAAATACAAATATAATTTAATTAATTGTTAATAAAATTCTTAATAAAATTCTTATTAATTTTGTTAATATTTTCGAACAATTATTTTAATTTTTTTAAAAATTTATTAGTTGTTATAATTTTTTAATCAAATATATATTATCTATTAAAGTCGAAAAGTTAAATCTAAATTAATTAGAAAATTATTAAAATATTAAACAAATTTGTTGCAAAACAATTAAGTTAAACTATTAAAATATTTATATTAATTTTAATTATTAATTAAATTTTATATAACTAGAATTGTATTTTTTTTAAAGTTTTTATAAATTTTTGATATATTTGCTTTCTAGTATTGTATTAAAATTCTTACTTGTTTTAAAGCTTACTTTTATATTGTAAATTTTTTTTTTCTTTATTATTATATTAATTTGTATTAATATAAATTTTTAACTTTTTAGACTAGAATTTATAGTTAAAATAATTTTGTTAATTAAAATAAAATAGTTTAAGATATATATTGTTAAAATATTTGTTAAAACAATTTTTAATTTATTTATAGTATTTTGTTGTTTAAAATCTTAAACAAAGATATATTTTGTTTTAAATAAACAATAAATTGATTTTGCAATAATTATAAACTTTAATATTTAAATTTAATATTTAAGATAAAATCTTTTAATTGTAATAAAATTTAGCTTAATTAAACTTAGCGCTAATTTAATAAAAAATTATTATTATTTTAATTTTTTTTAATACTATAGTATCTAAATATTGCAATACTTTATATTAATATTGCTTAATTAAGAAATTTTAAAAATATTTTTTAATATTTAAAATAAAATCTTTTAATTGCAATAAAATTTAGCTTAATTAGACTTAATATTAATTTAATAAAAAATTATTATTATTTTAAAGACTTTTAATACTATAGTATTTAAATGTTGCAATACTTTGTATTAATATTATTTAATTAAGAAATTTTAAAAAGATTCTTTAATATTTAAGATTAAATTTTTTGATTGCAATAAAATTTAGCTTAATTAGACTTAGCACTAATTTAATAAAAAATTATTATTATTTTGAAGACTTTTAGTACTATAGTATCTAAATGTTGCAATACTTTGTATCGATATTACTTAATCAAGAAATTTTAAAAAAGTTTCTATATATATAAGATAAATCTTTTAAATACAATAAGATTTAGTTCGATTTAACTTAGCGTTAATTTTATTATTAATTTAAACTCTTAAAATATTCTTTAATATAAATACTACAATACTTTGTATTAATATTGCTTAATTAAGAAATTTTAAAAAAGTTTCTATATAAATAAAATAAGATCTTTTGATTATAATAAGATTTAGTTCGATTGAACTTAATATTAACTTTATTATTAATTTTAACTTTTAAAATATTTTTAAATATAAATACTATAATACTTTGTATCGATATTGTTTAATCAAGAAATTTTGAAAAAGTTTCTCTATATTTAAGATAAAATCTTTTAATTATAATAGAATTTAGCTTAGCTCGATTAAATCTAGCGTTAATTTAATAAATTTTTATTTTTATTTTAAAGTAATCTTAATACTATAGAATATAGATATTGCAATATCTTGTATTAATATTGTTTAATCGAATAATTTTAAAAAAGTTTCTTAATATTTAAGATAAAATCTTTCGATTGTAATAAAGTTTAGCTTAATTAAGTTTAGCGTTAACTTTATTATTAATTTAAATTCTTAAGTTATTTTCGAATATAAATTTTGCGATACTTTATATTAATATTGTTTAATTAAGATATTTTGCAAAAGTTTCTTAATATTTTAGATAAAATCTTTGAATTATAATAAGATTTAAGTCGATTAAATTTAGTATTAATTTAATTTAATATATTTTTATTTTTATTTTTAAGTAATTTAATATTATATAATCTAAATATAGCAATACTTTGTATCGATATCGCTTAATCGAAGTTTTTTAAAAATATTTCTATATAAATAAGATAAAATCTTTCGATTGTAATAAGATTTAGTTCGATTAAGTTTAATATTAACTTTATTATTAATTTAAACTTTTAAAATATTCTTAAATATAAATACTACAATACTTTGTATCGATATTGCTTAATCAAGTAATTTTAAAAAAGTTTCTTAATATTTTAGATAAAATCTATCTAATTGTATTAAAACTAATTTAATTAACTTTAATCTTAATTTTATACTAGCTTTTTAACTTTAAAAAAAACTATTTATTTTAAAAAATTTCAAACTTATAGCTAGTTTTAATTTGAGTTTCAATTTTAATATATCGAAAATACAAAATTTGAAAATACTATATATACTTTAAAATTAATCTTAAATATTTAAATTTTTAATATAACAATAAAAAGAATTCTAAGTTATAGAGAAATATAGCAATATATAATATTATTGTTAAAAAGAAAATTATAGAGAATATTAACAATTATTTTCGCATTTTCTATATAAAATAAGACAAAAATACAATTATTTACAATTGTTTGTTGCTAGAGAAAATTAAAAGAGTTGTAAAGTCTATTTTATATTAAATCAAATATTATATTAAGAGACTTTTGCTTAAAATTTGTTAGAGAAACTCTAATAAATATTAATTAAAATATTTAATATTAATATATACAAACATTTTTCTATTAAACTTAAAAAATGCTAAACAAATATATTAGCAATTTCTTGCTTAAAGTATTGTAAATTCTATATAAAGAAAAGTCTTTAAATTAGACAAGATCTTAATATTGCAATATTTGATATTACTATTATTTAATTAGAAATATTATAAAAATTTAGTATATATTAAAGATTAAATCTATTTAAAAACGCAAAAATTAAATAAATTAAATTTTAAATTAAATTATTATTAGAAGTTTAATCTTTTAGACAAAGTTAATCTTTTAAATTCTAAATATTTCGATACTCTATATTAATTTTAATTATTTCGAATCTCTTAAAAAGATTCTTAAATAAATAAGATAAAATCTAATATTTATATTAGTAGTATTTTGTTCAAAGTATTGCAAATTTTGTTCTAAAACAAATATTAAAGTATTATAGAATCTTAATATTGCAATACTCTTTATTAATATTGTTTAATCAACAAATTTTAAAAAAGTTTCTATATATTTAAAATAAGATCTTTTAATTATAATAAAATTTAACTTAATCGAGTTTAGCGTTAATTTTATAAAAGAGCTAATTATATAAATATTATTTATAATTTTTATATTGTAGAACTCTATATTAATCTTGCTTAATTAAAAAACTTTAAAAAAGTTAAAATTTATTTAAAATAAAATTTATCAATAACAATAAGATTTAACTCGATTAAACTTAATATTAATTTTATTATTAATTTGAATTTATAAAATTATTTAAAATATTAATATTACAATACTTTGTATCGATCTTATTTAATTAGAAAATCTTGAAAAAAGTTCTAGTTAATTACAATTAAATCTCTAGATTGCAAAAAGATATAATTTAATCGAACTTAGCTATAATTTCTCTAAAAATTATTATTAAATTTAAGTTATTTAATACTATAGAATCTAAATATTGCAATATATTGTATTAATATTATCTAATCGAATTTTTTTAAAAAGATTTCTTAAAATTTAAGTTAAAATCTATTAATTAAATTAAAATTTAATTCGATTAAACTTAACATTAATTTAATAACAATTTTTCTTTTTTTAGATAATATAGAATATATATATTGCAATACTTTGTATCGATATTGCTTAATTAAGAAATCTTAAACTAATTTCTTAATAATTAGATAAAATCTATTAACTATAATAATATTAAGATTTATTAAACTAAGCGTTAATTTAATTTTAAAAACTATTATTATTTTAAAGTCTTAAAATACTAAAGAATATAAATATTGCAATATTTTGCATTAATCTTATCTAATTAAGCAATTTAGAAAATATTTTAATATAATTAAAATAAAATCTTTTAATTATAACTAAATATAGTATAAGCAAACTTAAAATTAATTTAATAAAAAACTATTATTATTTTAAAATTTTAAAATATACTAAAATATAAATACTACGCTACTTTGTATTAATATTGTTTAATTAAATTTTTTTAAAAAAGTCTTTTTACATTTAAGATATAAGCTTGAAAATAATTTTAAAAATATTATAATTAAAACTAGATTTAATTTGATATCTAAATTTACACTTTAGAAGAAAATTCGAATCTCTTAAATAGCAATTGTATAATATTTTGTATTAATATTGTTATTCGAAAATTCTATCGAAAATTCTATATATATAAAATATAAATTTAAGAATAATATAAATTGTACTTCGCAAAATAGATTAGATATTACTTGAATTAAATTTATTTAATTTGAATTAATTCGAATTATAAGTTAAATATCTAATAGATACAATTCGATTCAAACTTTTTAATTCAAATTCGAATTTTTCTTAAACAAAATTCGAACTCGATAGCGCGCTAAGTTTAAAATAGAAAAACTTATAATTCTAGATATCTTTCTATATATTTAGAAATTAATAAGCAATTTAATAAAATATATAGATATATAGTATTTATATTTAATATATTGCAATTTATTGTTTATACTAGATTTCAAATATCTATATTTAAATCTCTTAAAATCTTTAATTATTTACTATAGTTTTTTAATATTAATTTCGAAAATTCAAAATTAATAACTGTTTTTAAATCTATATTGTATTAAGTCTTATTTAAACTCTTTTTATTGTTTTCTATTTTTTTTTGTTATAAATATTATTTACAATTTTAAGCTTTGCAATTTCTTTTATATATTTTTAGATACTTAATATTTTTACAATATTATATTAATTTTTATTTTTTTTTGTATTAAATAATAATCTTGTAGTATATTCGAGATAAAAACTATTGTATATTAAATTCTTTTTGTTAAATTAATTAGAAACAAAGATATATACTTTAAAGATATTAGCTATTATTTTTAGCAAAAAATTATATATTTATAATCGAAATAGTTTAATAAATATATAAAATTTATGTTAAACTTTATTATTGTTAAGTATTTAATATAAATTGTTGCGCACAAGCTCTCTAATTTAAAGATTAGTAAAAAGATAGATAAAATACAAAACAAATTAAATAATAAATATATTTTTAATTATAGAAATTACAACTATTTAAATACTATTTTGTAGATATTTAAGAGCGCTAAATTATTAATATAATTTTATTATTAAAACTTTTAAAACTTAAACAAAACTATATTAAAAGCTAAAAGCTTATTGCTTTAACAAAATTAACAAAATCAAAAATTTTAATAATTTATGTTCAACTTTATATTAACGCAAATAAACAATTATAAATAGATTATTAATCTTAGTTTAATATAATATAGTATAGAAAAGTTTATTGTTAGATTTAACTTATCTTTGTTTTACTTTATTAATATTAGTAATTTTTAAAAAAGTAATCTTTTTTAATCTATATATAGTTAATTAATAAAATAATAATTAATTTGTATTAAACTAGTTTTATTATAGATAAATTTATAATATAAGTTAAATTAACAAATACAATATTTAAAAAAAATTTATTAATAACAATTTAAACAATATTATAAGATAAAATAGCTATAAAAAACAATATTGTTTTTGTTGTTTATAAAAACTATTAGAGACTAGACTCGAAATCTCTATCAAAGAGATATCTAGATTAATAACTAGATAAAACTTAAATCTATACTAGATTTAATATACAAAATAAAAGATAAAAGAGAAAAGAGAGAAATAAAACAATACTAACTATATAAGATTGCAAACTTTATATTTAGCAAAAGTTAACTTAGATCTAATCTAGTTTAGTTCAAATTTAATTAAAATCGAACTTAGAAAATTAAGCGAAATTGAAACAAAGAATTGTTTAATCAACAAACGTAGTTGACAAACTACTAATTTAATACTATAATAATAGCTTCTCTCTACAAAACAAAGCTTCTACAAAACAATCAAAACAATATAGCAAACTATCGAAGAACTAAAGAATTAAAAGTTAAGAAAATTTCGAAAAATAAAATAGAACAAAACAAAACAACTAGATTTATTAAATCAAATAGAGACAAAACAAAACAAAAGAGAGATAAGATATTCGAATTTATTAAACTAAGTTAAAACAAAAAACAACAAAAATAAAATAAAATATCTAGATTCAATAAATTAGACAAAATAAAAAAATAAAATCTTTGCTATCTAAACAAAATCTAAACAAAATTAAATAAAATTAGATTAATTAAGTTAAGACTAAGCGCATTTAAAGTAACAAAATACTATTAAAACAAAACAAAAAAATCTTTGCTATCTAGACAAAATTTAAGCAAGACTTAATATCTAGATTTATTAAATTAAATAAAAAAAAATAAAAAAATCTCTATTATCTAAATAAGATTTAAATAAGATTAGACTATTTTAGTTAAAATTAAACGTATTTGAAGTAACAAAATACTATTAAAATAAGAGATTTTTTTTTGCTATCTAAGCAAAATCTAGACAAAATTTGAGCAAGATTTAATTAACTTAGTTAGAGTTTAACGCGTTTAAAATAACAAAGCACTATTAAGACAAAACAAGAAAATCTTTATTATCTAAACAAGATTAAGACAAGATTTGAGCGAAATTAAAGATACTATCTATTCTTTTTAATATTAATAGTTAGAAACAACGCAAGATACTATATATAATCTCTCGACAATAAAATTAATTAAACAATATTTATTAAGAGTTTGTTAACAATTGTTTAAAAAATTAAAAAATTCTTAAATAAAAAAATAATCTTTTTAGTTAATATAGTACTTAAGCAAGATAAAATTGAAATATCTATTACGTTTAAAGTTTAAAATACTATTAATATATTAAAATTTTTTGTTATTTTTGACAACAATAGATTTACAAAATTTCTAATACTATTTAGACAAAGAATCGATAATATTATAGCTAACAAAAGTAGTATAAAAAACAAAATAATATTTTATAGATATAGATAATTTGAACTCGACAATTAAAGAATTTCTTTTAAAGATATATTTTATCTTAAAGAGATTAATATAACAATTGTTTAATTTAATTGCAAAATAAGCAATATTAAGATTCTTAATATTAAGTTAGACTTTGTTATCTACAAAATATCTAAAACAAAAACAATAAAAACAATTAATATTAAATTTATAGATAGTTTAAGCAACAAGCATTTTATTGCATAAATACTAAATAAGTTTTTTTATTTTTTAAATAAAACTTTCGATATTAATCAATTAAATTCGAGTCTAAATTGTAAAATCGAACAATAAAAGTTTTAAAAACTCAAAATCTAAATATAAATTTTAATTCAAATTAATTAAAAAAAGCAAAACAAAAGTTGTAGACAAAAAAATATAATTAATAATAAACTTAATATTTAAAAGCTATTTAGTTTAATTGTTCTATATATAGTTAACAAAAATACGAAAATAATATTTTATAATAGTATTAACTTTTTTAATTTAGTTGTTAGTCTTAAAATAATACGCAATAGATAACTTAATATTAATCTTTAGTATTTAACAAAAATATTTTTAAATATTAAAGATAAATTGTGTATCTCGATTAGATATAAAGAACTTGAATAACTTATAATATTTTTAGACATAAGTATAAAAGTAATTGATTGCTTTCTCTACTTCTATAGAAGTAATTAAGACTAAATATTTTATTTTGATAAAACAATTAACAAAAACAAGAATATATTTATATATAATATTTATAAAAATACTAGACAATAAAGAATCTATATAGTTTATAAAGATATTATATTAATAATATTTAAAAACAAAAAAAGAACGCAATTATTTTTGTATCTTTTGTCTAAAAAGCTTGAAACAAGTATATATATAATAGTTTTGTACAAAGCGCTAAATATATTTATAGATATTAGATTATCAATAAACTTAATTAATTAATTTGTAGTATTTTGTTTTTTTTAAATAGTTATTAATAATATTATTATAAGCAAACTAAATTACGCAAAAACAAAAACAATTCGAATTAAAGATTTTTTTTTTTTTCGAAAATACAAAAAGTTGAAGTGTTCTTTATATTCGACTAGAGAAATTCTATTGTAATAATATATTTTATTGCAAAATACTTCAAATATTTAAAATACAAATTTATTGTTAACTTCGACTTAATTTTATAAAGTTTAAGAAAAAATATTTTCTAAATTTTTGTCAAAATTTAAAATTTCTTAATTTAATTAAAATTCGATATTATTAATATTAGATTTTTCTATATCTAGTTTTATCGAAACTAATATAATAAAAAAAATTGAAAAAACTAAAAAGAAATATAATTAAATAGAATCTAAAATAATAACTTGATATTAAAGATTTTTAACAATTTTAAAATCTAGAATATAAATTTTCAAAATTATCTAATATTAATACAAATATTAAAAATCGATTTTTTTTTTTTTTTAAAAAGATCTTCCAAACAATATATAAAAGTATCTAATTTTTTGTTAATTTTGCTAGAGCAATATATAATTCGATAATTAAATTAAAACAAAAATTTGCTCTATTAAATTTAACAACAACTTAGTTGCTTAATTAATATAAAATACTTAAAATTTTTATAATTTATAATTATTTCGACTAAATAAATTAAACTTTTAAGTTTGAAATTTTATTCTTTAAATGCACAAACAATAGTTATAAGTTTTTTATTATAAATTTTATAATTATACTTAATTAAATTATACTTTTTAAAAAAGTAAACAACTAAATAAAGAACTTTCTTTTTCTTGTATTAAGAAAAAATATCTTCGAATATATAGTTTGAAGTATCGATTTCTATTATAATTTTGTAATCTAAATTGTAGTAGCAAAATACTATATTGAAAATAAAAACTTTCTTTAAAATAATAAATATTAATTAATATTTCTTAAATTAGACAAAGAATTAATTCTTTTTAATTAAACAAATTAACAAAACAACTATTTTACTATAATTGTAGATAAATCTTCTATAGAAGTTTGCAAATTCTAAAAAGCTTTAAATATTTTTAATATTAATTAGAGTAAATTAATTAACAATAATATTTATTTTTGTTAAATTTATCTTAATCTTTTTGATAATAATTATTAATTTTACAAGACTTAAGTAATATAGAACTTATATTTAATTATATTTGTTTGTAAGTTTGCTTTGCGCAACTTTCGAAAAATAAGTTTAATATAAATTTTGTATTTTAGTTTATTATTATTATAGATTAGAATATTATCTAAATAAATAATACAAAATTTATTTACAAATTCTTAAAAAGTCTTGTTAATATATTTTTAAAACAAAACAAATTTATTATATAGATCGAAGAATATAACAAAATACTTAAAGAGTTTAAAACAAATATAAAAAACAATAAAAACTTTATCTTCTTTTCAAATATATAGTTAATTAAACACTAAAATAATATTTAGTTTAATAAAGATTTTAACTTAATTAAAACAATTTAGTATCTTAAAAATTAAAGATAAAAAATATTTGTTTTTAATTATAATAGTATTTAGATCTTTATAATTTACGCAAAATCTAAATCTATTTTCGAATTTTTTAACAAAAAAAACAAAAACTACTATCTAAAAGTAACTAACTCAAATAAATTTTTTGCTAAAATTCTTATTTAAATAGCAACAAAATTTTAGAATTTTATTACAACTTATATTGTACAAAATAAAAATTAAAAACTAAATTTTTTTTTTAAAATAAATAGCGTAATTGTAAAAACAATAGAAGAGCAAAATATTTGTTTTTTTCTTAAAAAAGATATTAAGAAACTCGAAATATTTAAAAAATAAAATTCTAGCTAAATTAATATTCTTGTTTTGTCGATAATATTCTAGATCTTCTTAAGTAATAAAAATTGTTAAATAAAGTTTTTTTATTTATTTAATAAAGTGCTAAACAATAATTTTAATTATAAATATTAATTTTAATATCTCTATAAAACAACAATAATTTTAAGAGATTTAATAAAATAGAAATTTAAACAAAATCTAATTTAAATCTAAACAAGTTTTCGACTAAATTTAGAAAAATATTTATTTCTCGAAAAGTAATATTAAAAATTTTAATTTTCTTTGTGCAAACAATACAATTAAATCTACAAGCTTTTAATTTAACTATATTAAGTTATATAAAAAATCGCTTAATTTGTTTTATATATTGTTCGATAAAAATTCTAAAAAATAAAAAACTTTAATACTTAATTTTTAGAAAATATCTTTTTTAAATAATTTAAAAAATACAACTAGAAACTTCTTGCTTTAGACTAAACAAAACAAAACAAAACTTAAAATCGAAATAAATAGATTGTTTCTTATAAACAAGATTAAATTATTTTTAAAAAGTAAAACTAAATTGCTTTTTACAAATAGATTGCTTTTTAAAAACAAAATTAAATTATTTTTAAAAAGCAAAATTAAATTGTTTCTTACAAATAAATTGTTTTTTTTAAAAGACTAAAATACTAAATATCTTTTAACAAAACAAATTTAAACTAAATAAAAAAATTTAATTGTTAAAAGTAATAACAAGAATATTTTAATCTTAAAGCTTCTATATATTTTAAAACTTTTTAGAAGATAGAAATTCTTTTTCTTCTTAAATAATATTATAAATTTTAATAAACAATTAACAACAATATTTAAAACAAAAAAGAAAAAATATAATAAAAGTATTATAATTAAAGTTTGTATTAATAAAATAACAATAAAGTTACAATAGATTTATAACAATAAAATATTAATTAAGTTTAATAATATAGAAAAATAGTCTCTCGATATAATTGTCGAGAGCTATAATAATTTTAACAATATAAATAATATTGTTTGTTAAGATTATTTAATTATTAAAATTTCGAAATTTGCAAAAGTAAATTAATTAATAAAGAGAAAAATTATATTGTTGCGCAAAAAATTTATTAATAAAAATATAAATTAATACTTTATTATTAATTAAAGTTATAATAAAAATTCAAGATTAAATTTAATATAAAACAAAGAAAACTATTATATAATTATTCTTAAATATAGAATTAAACTTAAAAAGTTTTAAAACTATTTTAATTAAGAATTTTTTATAAGATTAAAAATAAAATAAAAACAAAAAAACAAAAAAACAAAAAAATATATAAATTAATTTTCGAATATAACTTTGTTTAGAAACTAGACTTTTTCTATTAATAGTAAAATATCTTTGTTAATACTAGAAATATTATCTAGATTAACAAAGCAAAAAGAGATTTTTTTTATTAAAATATTTTTTTGCAATCTTGTTCGAATATTGCAACTTATAATAGTAGTACAATTTTTACTTATTGTAGATTTCTTTAATTTTTAAAATAATCAAGAATTTGTTTTAAACAATAGTAATAACAAAATTTAAATTTATTAATTTATTAAATATTACAAAAATTGTTAATACAAATAAAATAATAAAAATAAAAAAAGTAATACAAAATTCTAATAAATTGTTAATTAAAATAGAATTGTTTTTTAATTTAATAAAAGTAACAATAATTGTAATAATACAAAACTAATAATATTTAAACTATTAAAGCTTCTTGTTAATCTTAATAAAAGCTTAAATTTATTGTTAAAAAATAAATAATTGTTTACTATTAAAAGTTTGCTAAAATATAGTAGCAAATTAAATAAAATAATTAATGTTGCGCTTTATACAATTAATTAATAAAATATTTATGTTATAGGCGTTCGGGTTAAGATTAAGAGCAGTCGGTGCCAGAACTTGGAGGTTTTTGCAATCTGGCGAAAAGATCTGCTCGATTGCGTCTTTGCCAGTATCTCGATTGCGTCTGTTCTTTTCGATTTTTCTGTCGAAATGTCTGTTCTTTAGTCTTTGATTTCTTCAGATTATTATTAAAGTAATCTGAAACAATAGTACAATATTGTAATTACTATAGAATATTAATATTTCTGAACTTGATAGTTGCAAACGCTCTCGCATCTCTCTGTTTTCTATAAAAATCGATATAAAAACAAATTCTATTACTTCTCTTGTCTATCTCCAAACACTTGTTCAACAAACTCTACAAGCAGCTTTTAATATCGCTCTCGATATCAAGACACATTAACAAAAGCTCGCATTATTATCGACTGCAATTGTTCGAGCGCAATACAAAATTCGCAGTTTATTATCTGCTTCTATCTGAATCGCCAATTACAAAATTACAGACAGAAACTAGTTACTATCAGTTAATCAAAAAAAAGATAATAGTAACTAGCGTCGCATTACTTATTTTTATTCGCAGTATATCTACTATAGATCTAGTATCGATTTCTATCTTTTAACTATTGTCTGTCGCAAAATCTTGTTTATTAAAACTTTGTATACGTCTTATTATCTTGTTCTACAAGTTCAAACTAGTTTTAACAATCTTAATTGTAATCAAATTCGTTTTTTTAGATACAATAAAATATTCGCAATACAAGTTCAGACAACAATCCAATTGTCAATTACAAAATTTGCAGTCGAACACTAGTTACTATCAGTTAATTACAAAAATAATAATAGTAACTAGCGCTATATTACTTATTCTTACTTGCAGCGCGTCTATTCAACTTGTCAATATTGTATTGTGTGCTATTCTTCGATAAATGCAATACTGTTGTAAGCACAATTGTTTGTAGAATATTTGCTAGTAAGCTAACTAATTACTTGTTAGTATAATTTACACAAATTTTAAAAACAATATTTTTGAGTTCTCTGTTGCAAACTTTTATTCTAGAAAATCAAGTTAACTCGGAACAATTTTCTGTTGTCTTTTTAACAATCTATTTCAGTTATACAGCGTTATTTATTCAATAAACACTATATATAATCAGAAATATCTTGTTGCTATTATTGTTAATTGTATATAGTCTTACTAACAATATTTCTGATAGAAGATTTCAATTTAGTATACAATCGACACTTATATAGATTCGATTAATCGATAATATTTTGTTTTTATTCTTTTTATTTTCTCTTTCTGCAGTTGTATCTTTATCTATTACTATTATTATTATTATCGACTCTAAATATCTATATACAATTCAATATAGTTGTATTTGTTGTCGACAATAAATACAAGATTTACGAGACTGTTAAAGTAACTTTTGCAAGCTCGAGATCTGTAATATTTAACTAATATATATATCGAAATTAGAACAACTATTTTTATTACTATTTTATTGTTGTTTTCTCTTATCTCTTTTTGCAGTTAACAGCAATATTTGTTCTGCTCTCTAGATCTTTCTATATTCTATATATTTATAAATATATTAGCTTGTATTACGCAAACAATCTATATTGATTCTGTTTTTTCGAAAAAAGTTGTAAGTTTTCTGAAAGAAAACTTAGATTTGAAACAAAATTAACTATATATTCGACAAATCTGTTCAAACAATTTTCTAACAAGCTAGATTTGTATTGAGATTGTCTTGTAACTTATTGTAATCTATAAACAAACTTAAAGATATTCGAAAGATAGAGATTCAGTAGTACTAATTAAAACAAAATAAGATAGAGAAGAAAAACAAATCAGAAAAATAATAGAGTATACAACAAATTTTTGTAATAGAGCAAGATAAAATATATTCTATTCTATCAATATTAACAAGTTTTGTTAGTCTTGTAATTATTTCAGACAATTAATCTATATAGTATTTATAGTACAATTCAGCGTCTTTAGCAATTAAATCTAATAGTAAATCAAGTATTGCAAAGTACGGAAGCAACAAAATAGAAACTATACAACTGCAAGAAGTTTTTCAATTTTTTTTTTTTATATTATTGTATAAGAAAACAAACTTGTATATAGATCGAAATTGATTGTTTCGAGTTTAAATCGAAATTTGCGATTCAGCTTCAAACAATAGTTCTTTTGTCAAAAAAGAAATTATAGTCGAACACTAGTTACTATCAGTCAATCAAAAAAAGAATATAGTAACTAGTGCTATATTATTTATTTTTATGTGTATCTGTACAAGATCTGCTATTATTGTATCGAGTTCTATTGCTTTTTTATATTGCAAGATAAAGATTTAACAAATCTCTACAAAAAGATTTTCAATATTGTTTTTTTATATTATTGTATTTGAAAAGAAATCTGTATATAGATAATAATCGATTGTATCGAACAGAAAACAACAATCGAGTTTTAAACAACAATTTTTCTGTTAATTACAAAAATTATAGCCGAACGCTAGTTACTATCAGTCAATCAAAAAAAAAAAATAGTAACTAGTGCTATATTATTTATCTATGTTCGATGCGTATCTGTATAAGATCTGCTATTATTATACTGAGTTCTATCTTTTTTCTATTGTCTATCGCAAGATAAGATTTAACGAATCTCTACAAAAAGATTTTCGATACTGTCTTTTTATATTATTGTATATAGATACAAATCTGCACAATAATTGTAATAAATCAAATAGACGCAAATCTATTTCTGCAATTCAATTTTAGACAATATATTTTTGTTAAACAAAACTTACAGCTGAGTACTAGTTACTATCAGCTAACTAGAAAAACAATAATAGCATCTTCTATATATTATAGCACGTAGTACTATTGCACAGCTATATTAGAAACCGTTAAATATTTTCTTGCTAGTAGATTCTCTTACTATATTTATTTCTATTATATTAGTGCTCTATGCAGAAATAAATTTCTGTCTTGCTATATATATTAAGATATTAGATCTAATCTATTACTTTCTATTATTCGATATAATATATACAATTATTGTAACACTCTATACTTACACAGAACAAGCAAGAAAATATATACTATTTATTGTTTTTCTGCTATTTATATTTTGTACAACAGTGTTTAATCGTTTTTATACTATTGCTTTAACAATTTTTGATATACTAATCAAAACTGCGCTAGTCTTAAACGCTAAAAAATTATTAAATTCTATTTTTACTTTTGTAGAGTTACAAGTCTTGAATATTCTGCAGTTTATATATTTGATTGAAATTCAATTAATTTACAGATTCTATTTTTACAATTAATTTAGTATAAATTGAATATCTAAATTGTCGAAACAGCAGAAACAAGAGAATCGCAATATCTATTAACAATACTGACAAAATAAATACAAGAAGAAATTGTTGATTATCGACTCTACAATTCGATTCTACAATAGATTGCTTAAATCGAAAAGCTCGAAAAATCAAGCTGTTGTTCTAACAATTTGTTAATTGCAATTTGTTAAATCAAAAACAAATTTATATCTTTTTTAAAATTGTATCTGACAAATATTAATGCAGACAACAACTATATAGTTTTTTTTAATCTTTTTGCAAATCGAGAATTCTGTCGATCAGAAATACTATTTGTTCAGTACTGTTAAAAATAATATTTCTGTTTAAATTCGATATCGATTATTTTAACTCGAATTTGTCTCTCTCAGAAAAAACAAAAAGTCTCGAGATTATTCTATTTTTATTGCATATAATAAATAATATATTATACAGAAATACTAAGATGTATCTTTCAGATAGATCTATTAAAAACTTATTAAAATATCAGTATAATACTCTTTTCTGTAAATTTAGAAAAATATATATTATAACTGTAGATCTTACTGACAATTCTATTATAGTTTTATATAAGTCGCGAGACTGCCACTAATTATATACTATAAAGCGCTAGTTTTGCAATAAATCTCTTGCGTATATATTTTATTATAGCAGAACAAGCAATTTTGCAACAAATCGAATTCTAATTGTCGAAAACACTTAATTAAAATTCGAGATTAATTAATCAAGTATATAGATTTGTATTGTCTGCTACAAAATAGTTTCTGCAAAATATAAAATTATTTATACTTGCTACTGAACGCTCGATCGCTTATTATTGTATAACAAGAAATTTTTGCAATAATATTGCGAGAAAATATCTTCTAAATATCTTTTGCTTAAATCTTAAACTTAATATTATAATTCTACTAATATAGATTACAAGTTACTGAGTTGTTCAATAGTTATTTAAATTATTGTTAAAATTTGTTAAATTCTTGTTATATTTAGCTCGCAAATAAAAATTTCTATCTGCAAGCAATAGCTAACTACAATAGCAGTTTTCGATTTGTCTATCTATTGTTGTAATAGTTCGAGATCTATATATAAAGACTTTTAAAACAAATTTTCTATCTCAGTTATTCGAAGTATACAATCTATTGTACTATTTCAAATTTTAGACAAATCTATCTCCAAATTTATTTATATTAATTGAGCAGCATTGTCTAGAAAATCTTAATACACTTATTTTATTAAATTGAGTTTTTTCTTTTGTTTTTATCGAGCTCTAAGATTGCTATTTTTCTATCTTGTACTATTAAAACAATATCTCTTGCTTTTATGCTATACAAATTAATTTAATTTATATTACAGTTATAATTTTATTTCTCAAATACTCTACAAAAGAGCTGCAAAAATTCTATTAAACACAAAAACAAAATTAAAACTGTAAAAACACTCTAGCTAGAGCAGCAACAAAAATCAGTTAACAAAATACTTTTTCTGCTGCAACAGTATTAACTACAAATGTCGATATCTTATCTACTTCGATTTTGTTATCAATATTGCTTTTTCTATTTGTAATACAAACTGCAACAGTATTTCAAAAAAACCAAGATTGTCTAAAAAAGAATAGAGAAGTATCAGAAATTGATTTTTTCTATATTATATTATTCGAAATTGAAATCTTTTTTATTTCAGACTCTATATCTTGCAGTTAAATTGTTTTCGAGTATATCGAAACTATATTTTTTTTCTGTCTTTTAATATCTGTCGACAATTTGTCTGTCAGTATTCGAAAATTTAAATTTAGAAAACAGTACAATCAGAAATCAAACAATTCAGTTTTAAATACAATATTTTTTAATTTTTTTTAAATTAACTCTATTGTTTGTTTTCTATCTATTCAGATTTCAGATCGCTATAGTGCTATTGTTAACAAATATTTTTTGCTTGTAAAAAATACAGAGTATTCGATTTCAGCAATATATTTTTTGCAAAATATTTCGATATCTTTTCTATCTATTTTTTCTTAATTAACAAACAGCTTCGATATTTGTCGAGATTCTAATTGTTTATAGAAAATTCTATCAGTTGTTATCGAATTTGCTATTACAGATTTGTTTTTTTTAACTATTACTGCAATATATATTGCTCTAACTCTAAGATTTCTTGTTTTTAAAATTCAAAGCAATCTGCTATATCGAAAATTCGATTGTTTGCTCAAAGAGACAATCGAAACAGCAAAATTTTTTTTTAGCAAAAACAAATATATTTTTGTTGCAGAGTCTGCGTCCGAATCTATATTTTAGAAGAAATCTATATTTGCTATCTATTTAAATTTTGTTATTCTAATATCTGCTCTAATTATTACAATCAAGAATAATAGTATTTCGGCTGCTACTATTAATTCGATTTCTCAAATCAGTCTCGTTTGCTTTATCAATTCTATTGTTTTTATCGATTTAACAGTTAAGAGATTCGAACTTCTTGTTAAATTCTTATCTCTTCAACAAGCAGATATTATTTTCTTTTACTATTTGTCTGCATTTTTTTTAAAATTGTTCGATATCTCGAACAAAACGTTTGTATATAATACTGAATACTTGTTCGAATCTGAAGAAAAAATAGAGAGAATATTATATCTGCTAAAATAATATTTTAAGTTTAAGAACAGCAACTTCAGATATAGTTTTACTATATTAAACAGTATTTCTGTCGCAGTTTTGCCGATCTCTATCTGTATTTTTAGCAACATTAATTTACAACTATATTTAATTTTATTATCTATCTTTAACAATTCTATACTGTTGTTATATTCGATTTTATTACGCACAATTAATGCAACTCTTTCTGAACAACTATATTTCAAGCAGTTTTCTAGAATTGATTGCGTTTTTAAAAAGATCTTGACTTAATATAAAATTGTTTTGCGTATTTATTACAACTGCAAAATTCTGCTGCTAATATTTACTATTAATTAGAGATCGAATTTTCAACATTTTATATAGATTTTTGCTATATATGTTTTTGCTGTCAAAACAATTAAATTTATTTTACTGTTTCTATTACTGTCTATCTATCTACAGACAATCTGCAATCTGCGCGCATAAAACAAAATACTATTAATATACTAAAGATATATTCAAATGTCGATATTAAAAAGACAAAAGATAGAGAATCAAATATTTACAACAACAAATATTTATCAGTATTTCAAGAGAAAATAATTATATCTTATATATACAGCTATATTTAGTTTCTACTGCAATTTTAACATTTTCTGCTCGAACAGAAACAATAGTTTATTTCTGATTAAATTTATTGTTTTACAGATCTAGATAGAGATTCGATAAGCTATACTATTGTTGTATTTGTTGTTAATATTTTTTGTTATTCTAATTTTAAAATCGACTTAATGTCCGACTATATACAGCAGCTTGAACAATATATTACTCTTAACAGTGCTATTTCGCTATATCTTGTTTTTTTTATCAAAATAATAATATCGATTCTGTTTTATTCTGATATTCTCGATTCTGAAAAAAAGATTGCTGCTGATTATATTATATTTCTCTCTGTTGCTTCTTAATTTGCGTTATTTTTATCTATATTAATTTTGTCAAATTGCTCAAGCTTATCGATTTTAGAATCTGTTGAGCATTAAATATTTGCAATTGCTACTCGACAAAATCGAATAATCGATCTGCATTTTATAAACAGTTTTTAAATATACAGTACAAAAAACTCTATCAGATATATAGTTTGCAATATTGTTCGAAACTATAAATAGATTGTCTCAAAGCATTTTATATATAAAAACAAATACTGAATATCTGTAGCTCTACAACAGAACAATAATATCTGTAGTATTTATCTTATTCTTAATACATAAATTAATATTCTTAAATTGTCAGTAAGTACAAAACTGCTATTTGAAATACACAAATTATTCTTTTATTGCAATGTTTTCTGCATAATTAATTGCGCTATAGTAGAAGAAGTTACAAGAATCGATATTGAGCAATAACTTATTTATATACTTTTTGTTAACTGCAAGTTCGATACTCGAACTATTTAAATTGTTAACAATTCAGAGCTTGTCAGTATATATAAAGCAATTACAGCTTGTATAAACGGAATTAAACTATCAGTCTATTTTTATTAATCTGACAGATTTTTATATTTTGTTTAAGCTTGCAATTCTATCGACATTTATATTAACAAGAAGATCAATATAAACAACACATTCGATCAGATATCAGATACAAACAAATTATATATTTATTTCTTTTTGCAGTTGTCAGATCTGTTTAGTAATAAAATAGTAGCAATATTATATCAAACGTTCTACAAACAGATTACAGTTTTTCTGACAACTTTTGCGATTAATTCTCTCTACAGAATATTTTCGATTTTAAGCGTTTCAAAAACAATAGATAAATCTGCGATACTTCTTTTTCTGTTAAGCGCTATTATTACCGGCATACTAGTTAACAACCAGCAACAAAATTTTGTAGAAATTAAAAGCATATTTCTCAGCTGTCCGATAAAATTACTGTTTGTATCGAACAGATCTTTTCTGTCTTTTAATATAGTATTGTTTGTTTTAAAACAGATAGTTAATCTAACCGACAATATAAGTTTCGAGTTTAACAAATCAGCGTCTAAAATATTTACTTCTGTTTAAAATAACAAATATATCTTATTCTGTTCCAATACTTTGTTCTATTCTATCAGTAACTACTTAGACAGCAACACAGAATCTCAATTGTTCAGTTTATTAAATTAGAGATTCTCTGAACTACTATTTTGTCTAGATAGTAACGATAGCAATAATACTGATTGTAGCAATAACAGATCTATTACAAAATATTTACAAAGATTTTTTTTCTTTTTGCTACAGTCTGTCGATATCTATTTAATTGCTTGTTAAGTTCAGCAAGTATACAGATTAATCTGCACTCGCAATATATTTTTTATTTTGTTATTTATTTGTAGTTTTACTTATTTATTCTATCAGCGCATTCCGATTGTTCTATATTTAACAATATTCTCTTCTTAAGAGAGCTTGTTTGTCTATAACAGAATCTTATATTTTAAAATCTTAATACTTTTTGTTTTTGCTAATTTTGCAAATTGCTCTATCAGTTCGATCTACTTTTTCGAGATAGACAAAAAAATAACTGAAACAGTGTTTCTTAAAATTAACTGCTATCAGACAAATATATTTCAGTTCTCGATTTTATTTAATTTAAGACTATTTTTATTGTTACAAATCAATTTAATAATCTGAAACTTTATTGTCTCTCAAATATTAATAGATTTGTAATTTATATCTGTATTCTCGATATTCTTCTGTACAGCATATTTTTTGTATATACTCTTAACTTCTTATTACGCAATACGCAAAATTTCAAAATATTTATTAACAAATATCGATTCTACAAGACAAAGCAGTTTTATCTAAACAGAAACTTTAATAATTTCGAATAGAATTCTGACTATACTGTGTATATTCTTTTTCTTTATATATTTGCTGACACTACTACAAATATTAATAACAAGCTGCGCAAAATCTGATACAACAGTATTATTCTTCAGACATATAGAGAAATTAAAATCAGTAATTTTGCGCAGCAGCGCTATCTTTTAAATTATATTAACTCTATTAATTGTTTGCAAACGCGTCTGGAAATCTTCTATACTGATTTCGCATATAGTATAGAAATTAAATACTTTATACAATATACTGTTCTCGAAGTCTTCTGAACTCGAATAGTAAAACTTGTTAACAATATTGATGTTTTTCGCAAGTCTATATTTATAATTTTGTATTTCGATCAGAAACTTCAATTTCAACACAATATATTTCGGCAGACTAACAATTTTCTGCACAAATATCTGCAATATTGTTTCGATCTATTATTAGACAACTTCTTTAACTGCTGAATTAATTATAGAGTAAAAAATATTGTCAGAACTGTTTTCGACAAGCTCGCGAAAAATATTATACTAATATAGAAGAACAACTGTTTTCAAAAGTAATCTCTCTATTTTGTCGATTTTACAATATATATTTGCTGTCGATACTATCAGACTGTATACTATCTTTTTATAGTTATCAGAGATACAGAGAAACTCAAACTCGATTTCGATTTTAACAATTTTTTCCGAAACAAAAAAAAACAGATTTATATTAAAAAATACAATATTATTACTTGCAGTCTATTTGTTAATTTATTCAGTATTTAATATTTCGAAAATTTAATTTTAAAAAATATAATCTATTCTAGTTAAAAACTGCAGAAGTAACAGAGTATTAATCGACAAAATAAACAAATTTTTTTGATTGCAGAATCTGCAGCAGATAAGTTTGTTAATAATTTTAAAATTCTGAAATTGCAGTTAAACAATATTCTGCAACAGATTAAGATTCGAATTATCTATACAATACAGAAATATTTTTAACTGAATCTATTATATTTACTGCGTTAAAAGTATTGTCAAATCTATTTTTTTTTTGATCAGCAAAATCTGCTCTTCAGATTGCAAATATTTTTTCTATTAGTTTTATAGTTTGTCAAAAGTAAAAAGAAAAACTTTTTAATCGAGAATTGTAGTTCTGCTGTCAAATATTGTTTGTACTAAATATTTTCTATTCGAGAAATAATTTGTTTTATTATTATGCTGAAGAATTGTTAATTTTTGCTTTTTGAAATTTTTGCTATTCAGAGTTATCGAGAACTTATAATCGATCTTTTTATTGTTTTCGATATTTAGCAAAATCAATTTGATATTATAGTAAATGCTGTTGTACAAATCTTGCAGCTTATTTATAGCGTCAAAACTCTTTTGCAATAGTATAAGTTGTAATATTGTCTCTACAAATACAAAAAGTAGAAATTCAAAGCTCTGATTATTGCAATATTGATTGCACAAGATTTACAATACAAACTTGTTATATATCAAGATTTAAACTATCGAGAATATATCTATTGTCTTGAAACGCTCTCTCTGCCGCATAATCTGATAGAGTAAAGCAAAATACTTTTTTTTTTTTTTTTCTATTAGTACAACAACATTTCTGCTGAGACTAACAGACAACACTATGCAGAACAGCTATCAGAAAAATTGTTGCATTTAATATATTTTGTTAAGAGTACAATCTATCTATCAGAATATTTAACAATATACAGAGTTTCTCTGTTATTATTGCTCGAACAGAAAAATATTTGTATTTGATAACAAATAAATAGAATTTAAGAATTTTGCTGTTCAACTAATAGTTCAGTTGTTTTTTAAGAAAATTCTAGACAATCTAATCGATTGCATTGTTTTTTACAACAAGCAATATTAAAGCAAAAAACAAGCTTTTTGCAAAAATTTTCTCAGTTCTCTAAAATCGGAGAAAAAAGTCGGACTGCACAAACTGTTTACTGCGCTACTAGCGAAGCTAAGATTTTTACTCAATATTAATTATGTTTGTCGAAATAATATTATTTTTTATCGATATATTGCAAGCGATCTCTGAAGTAATCGAGTACGCGTACTGTTTGTATAAAACAACTTAATATTAGAGAATAACTATATATAAAAAAACAAATTTTATCGACAGATATTCAGAAGTTTTTAACAGATATTTTAAAAAAAATTAGACAATATTTAAGCAATCGAGTTTTTTAATATTTTCTATTTAAGAGCATTTACAATACTCTGAATTATTTCTATATACAACAAGAACTATTTCTGTATTTTTGTCAAAATTTACAAGTTTTTTATCGACAAACGCAATATTTCTATCGATATAATCGACACTATTCTACAGATTAAGTAGCTGCTGTTATTTTTGTCTGAACAGATTTTGACAATATTTAACAAGCAATATTAAAGAGCTCGACAATATTTTAGCATTGTCGATTTTAACAAACTGCTAAAAGAACGTCAATGTCTGCTAGTTAAGAATTTTCGAGTTGTTATTAATAAAAAAAAGAAAATTGTTTTGCTGCGTAACTTCAAAGCATATTTCTATAGCTGCAAGCTTTGCGACATTGTTAATTTTTATTGCAGTATTTTTTTTGCCGAGAATACAGTCTTTGATATCAACAACAACGTCTCTATATATCTCGATAACAACAATTGTAAAAGCAACAAAACTCTTATCGAGTTTTCGATAAACAAAAATAAATATTTTTCAGAAAAGAAATAAATATCGCTCTCTATTACTCTCTTGCAATTAATTATCTCGCTATTTATATCAGTCTCGCTCTATTATATCTGCATAGTATTGCATTTATTAAATAACAATTTCGGCACTAGAATTTAGTAAAGAAAGTCTCTCTATTATACTGTTTTACAACTTGTTGCAAGTTGTAAGATCGATATATATAATATATATTGCACTGTAGATTATGTTTTTTGTTGTTAATTGCAAGAAACATACTGTACTTATAGTGTTTAAAATAGTTTATATTTACTTTGACGAAAATTTTATTTATTATTTATCTACTCTACAACTTCAGAGCTTAAGAGAAGCAGATTCTCTCTACAGTATAGACAACAGTTAATTAAGATCGATTATATATTTATTAAATATTTTAATAAGTCTGTTATTAACTGAATTAACTAGAGATATGTTGTAGATTCGATTAAATTGTTGTAGTATAATTTTTCTATTAGTTAAGTAATTTGTTGTATATTTGTACTATTTTCGAAACAATTGCTCAGCGCTACGTTCAGACACTAAAATTTAGAATTTGTGCTAAATTTATAGAAAATATATATCAGTCGATTATTTTTCAAAACTTTTGTTCAATCTTTCTATTCTGAATCTCTATTTTCTTTTCTCTATCTATTCTATTTTTATTTATAATATTTTATTCAACGCTTTT
>JAABUW010002326.1_pt1 | contig 29161 bp, 23 predicted proteins | sample 5560081 | NCBI WGS metagenome assembly JAABUW01 (sample SAMN10711882, study PRJNA513363) | rock metagenome | isolation source: Antarctica rocks | place: Antarctica: Victoria Land, Knobhead sud | reverse complement strand
GAAGCACTCCTTACCATGCCGACTACTCTACATGATGCGATCGAAGAGACACTAGTGAGAATAGATAGGCAGCCCACTAGCCGGCGAAGACTCGGTCTGAAGACTTTGATGTGGATATCTCACTCGACAAGGCCGTTGACCGTAGCAGAATTAAGCGATGCTCTTACCATCCGCTCTGGTCAAACTGATCTCAATCCGCGGTACCGCCCAGCAAAAGAGTCAATTATTGAATGCTGCTTGGGGTTGGTTACTGCTGGTGAAGAGAGTTCAACAATTCGCCTTGTGCATTTCTCGATCCAAGAATATTTCCGAGATCAGCCGGAAAAGGTATCCCTACCGGCTGAGGAAGAGATTGCGGAGATGTGCTTGACTTATCTGTTCTTCGACTCGTTTGCGTCAGGATGCTGTCAAGAGAGATACTCAGTCGAGAAACGAATACGAAAATATCCATTTCTGGGTTATGTAGCAAGAAACTGGGGCCATCATGTTCGGCAATCTAAAGCCGATAAAATAAAAGCTTTAGCTTTCAGACTGCTCCGCTCTCCATCTAGAAGGTCGTGCGCCGCCCAAATCATGAGATTCGTACAAGGCTATAAATGGATATATTGGGAGCCCGACGAGGCTAATAGCTGTAATGAGCTCCATCTCACCTCGTACTTTGGCCTGGACGATGCTGCACGTCAGATACTGGAATCAAGGGAGGGAGGGAGCTAGGGGGAGGGGCAGAGGACGAGGTAGAGGGGGGGGGTGACGAAGGTTCAGCTGTTGTAGAGCAGATTCTGGAGTTTCAGGAGCAAGCATCAGGTGGTGGAGGCTTTTATGGTCAATTTCAGGTGTAAATTAGCTTGGAAATAACAGTTGATCCAGAGGTACTTAATTCTTGGTGGAGCACTCATACAAATAAAGGTATTTCTAATCGACCGAGGTATCAGTAAATAATCCTAACTTGGATGGGTGTTTATGTAGTGAAATTGGGCGTGCATGTATGGAAACTGGATGTGCAAATATTGGTTCCCTAAAAGTAATTGCTTTTGCAACATGTAACACATAGTTGCCTCAGAACCTCAGACCTGTTTCCGTGGCTAAGCCCCTTCGGGTTAACCTCTTTCCCTAAGCCCCTTTGGGTTAGGGACCCTCTGAATGACTACTTGTAGTGGGCATTTCACTTCGTATCAGGGCATATCTTCGTCTTTTCCGAATTCATAAGATTGAGCATGAGCACCTCAATGAGCTGTGAATACTCGGACGAAGACTGACTCAACGAACAAGAGTGTGAACAACGCATTCATCTGCTATCAACTCTACGTCCGCACCTCGATATCCTGCATACCGTTCTCTGCACGCCACATTTCCACATGTTCAAGAAAGTTCTCAATGCCGTGACCCCAGAGACCAGAGCGCGCCACCATCATCTGCGCCTCGGGCGGCACGCGGTCAAGTCCACCCTCAAGATTGAAGTAGCCCGGTGTGCAACCGATCATGGCGGCCATGGGTGCCGCACGCATCAGCACCTGCATGCCCCAATTTTCCGCGGCGGCGATGCTCGTCGTCACAGCGAAGGGCTGCCCGCCGGCCTTGTGCTTCGCCTCTGCGAGGATGTACGCCGCGTGTTTCGCAAGGGCGTCTACGTTGAACAAGAAGTTCGGGCTGGTCGAGGCCTGCCACGGGCCGGAAAGAAAGAGATTGGGGAAGTTGTGATCGAGAACGCCGTGCAGGGTGGTCGGGCCACTCCGCGCCCACTCGTCGGTCATTGAGACGCCGTTGCGACCGACGATGGTCATGTTGCCCTTCTCCGCCGGGGTGCCACCGAACGGCGCGCGGAAGCCGGTAGCGAAGATGATGACATCGACAGGGTAGGACTGGTCGCCCACGACGATGGAGTCGTGGGTGAGGCGGTCAAGGCCTTTGCCGTCGGTATCGACGAGCGTCACGTTGTCGCGGTTAAACACGGAGAGGTATTCGTCGTGAAAGCAAGGGCGCTTGCACCACGTGGGGTACCACGCCTGCAACTTCTCCGCGACGCTTGAATCTTTAACAACCTGCTTCACGCGTGCACGGATGCGGTTCTGTCGCGGGAGGTCGATGGCGTGGAGCGTTTTCATGTATGCTGGGAGCTCCTCGATCGATTTGGGGCCAGCGGAGTTGCCAGCAATCGGTACCATCCCGATGGCGTGGGTCCACTGATCATCTATCAGGTTGATTGCGGGCTGCTTCCCAGTGGTAAAGTGTTGGTGAAAGTTTCTCAACCGCTCGCGCTGCCACCCCGCAGACGTCGCCACCTCCTTGCGGAACCAATCTGGGTCGGTCTCACGCTGATCACGACGATCGACCGCCGCTGGCGTGCGCTGAACAATGTACAGATGCTTCGACCAGCGCGCGAGGTGCGGGATGGCCTGAACAGCGGTTGCTCCCGTGCCGATAATGGCCACCCGCTTGTTCTGCAGCTTCGTGAGGGACGGGTCCGATTGCGATCCCCCCGTGAAGGCATAGTTCCAGCGTGACGAGTGGAAGATTTCACCCTGATAGTCCAGAATTCCCGGGAAGCCCGGCATCTTGGGCCAGTTGAGCAGACCGTTCACCGTCATTACGAATTGCGAGCAGATGTTCAGCGTCTGCGGCGGCTCCCCTTTGCGCTGTTGTAGAAGCTTCACTTGCCACTCCTTGGTCGTTTCATCCCACATCAGCTTTTGGGCCTTGGTCTGGAAGACGGCACTGCCGGCCACGTCCCACTTCTCGGCGACGAGGTTGGCGTAGTTGCGAATCTCTTCGCCGTAGGCATAGCGATGTCGTGGTATGTAACCCGTCTCTTCTAGTAGCGGCAGGTAGCTGTAGCTCTCGATGTCGCACATGAGTCCCGGGTACCGGTTCCAGTACCAAGTGCCGCCGAAGCCGCCCGCGGTGTCGATAATGCGAAGGTCTTCAGGGCGGATGCCCGCCTCGACCATGCGAACCGCATACAACAGCCCGCCCCAGCCGGCGCCGAGGATGAGCACCTGGCAACGGTTGTCAGGAAACATTGTCCGTGCGTCCTTGGCCGCAGCCGTGTCGACCCATGGATCATCTTGAAAGTGCTGAAACTTGTCGGATAGGGAGATGTCGACGAACTGGTCGTTGCCGTCATCCCGCAGTCGCTTTGCACGCTCCTCGCCGTAGTGCTTCTCGACCTGCAGGGCGTCGACTCCGTTAACGCCCTCGTCGTGATAGGCCTGGTCGGAGACCATCGTGCTGGTCGCTGCTGTGGCTGCCGCGAGACCGTTCGGTATGGACATAGCGAGATTAAAGCAGGTGAGATGGTCGGGTGCGGCGGTTAAGTCAGGAGAGAGCGGAGTGAGATTCTTGTGATAGAAGCCTTTTTGTCGAGACTGTTGTGACTCCGAATAGTAAAGGGCGTAAGAGTACTCGACGTTGGAATGGGGTCCACCCTTCTTCGACTGAAATTTACGTCTACGCCGAGCTTCCTGTCAATATGTGGTATGCCAGCGCAATGTCTAGAAGGAGTAAAAGATGCAAGTGCTGAAGAAGGTCTACGAGCCCCCAAAAAGATAATCGCTGCGAGCAAAGAGGCTTGGCTTTCGGTGAGGGTGCTGTACTGGAGGTTGCTGCTAAGATCTGAGCGCGGGGGGCGACCCACTCAAGAAACACGCCTCGTCGAGGGGTTTTGGATCGGTACTATTCTAGCGCAAAGCGCCCCCCGAGTTAGTTGCAAGGAACGGCGCGCATCCCGCATACACAGTACGATTGCGCTTGCTGTTAGTCACCCACTACAGTATTAAGTGTGCAATTTTGCAGAAACCTAAGGTACATGTATCTACTCGAATCAAGGGCTTATATTTGAGACTGCACTCGTCGTTTCACAAAAAGTTGCGCAATGAATCACAGCGCAGTCCCTGCCTCCAAACGGCGCAGTGCCTTTAGCTCGCAGGCAACACGGCGCGGACAAAGGATGAGGAGTAAGCACAATGCCAGCATAGAACGGGGGACACGGCCCATGCACAACGCAGGGGGCTCACGATCGCCACGTTCAGGCCTGAACCATAGCACGTAATCGTTTCCCGGCACAAGAGGGGTCGATCACGTTCCGATTCATGCTGGCGACAGCATCCAGCATGCATACGTGAGAGTTCGGCTCGTTAGGCTCAGCTGCTGTCCGGCTACCAAGCAGCACAGCAACGCCCACCCATGTGTTGCGAAAGAAACGCGCGCCAGCTATTGTATTGATGCTCCCCAACACGCTGCGAGCAGGTGCACGCTTCCAGTCTCGCACCATCAACATCAGGTGACTGGGCCAGCTGCGTCCGCTCTACCCTTGAAGAACCGAAGCTGACTCTGGCTGTCAGCCCTCAGCAAACAATCGTTTCGATGTCGTGAGCATACCGTAGCTCGTAGTATATGCGAGCTAGGGCTAGCGTAGAATTGGATTGAATATCAAATTCTCCGATAACCAATGAATTTGACATTACCCCTTTCATCTGAATGCATGATGTTGATCCATCAAACACACTCTAGCTTCCTGTAACCAACCTTCAAGAACCTCCAAGATAAGGTCAGTAGCACACCCTCAAATATCAACTAGCATCAGCTCGATAACTCGTAAACATGACGCAGTCGACGTACGGAATGCCAAGAGCGACCAATTTCTGTGAGGCCGTTCAAACCGCCTTAGTTCGCAGCGTTGCATAGCCCCCAAAGTAATATTGTCACCATCCACTACGAATACAAGGGTATGAAACTCCAATAAATCATTCCCATTCATCGTTCAGCACTTACGACGATCCTATGAGATTTTAGTTAGTCTAGCCCGTCGCGGTGCCGTCAACCCTTGTGAATACACTAACGCTCATTTCAAATCGTCCATCATTAGTGATCACAGCTCGTTGCTTGATTCAGCAAGCAAGCCACCAACAGCCCAATGCTCTGGCACTGGCCAATCGGTCCTCACCTCTCCCCTCCCACTTCATTGCATTATGAAGTTGTACGTTGGAACACTAGTCCCCTCCGACCCGGCCCGCCCCCGTTGCAGTGAGAAGTCGTAGTTGACATGAATCACTTGGTCGGTCGATCCTGGGAGCTGCCCGTTTCGTGCTATCTTATGCTCCTCGAGAGGAATGTGGTGAGGTCTAGACTTGAGCGAACGGAAGCTTAACTTCGTGCCCGTGAAGCGTGTGCAGGCGACGAAGACCGGTGGAACTGAGGGTAGGCTTGCGGCAATCAAGACGAAATCGTTCTCGATGCTGTTCCAAAGACCGATGTGGAGGGCGTTCGTATACAGCTCGGTCAGATTCGGGTTGCCGAGGAGCGTTGCGTTGTTGGAGACCTTGACCAGTGCGAACGCGAAGGAACTAGACACTATCAGTCGTCGCGCCGTCATGTCGCCAGAACACTTACGCTAAACCCAGGCTCATCAGGCCTATTGTGCTGAACTTCTTCCACATCGGCATTTGCAAATGCCAGATGACGAACCCCGGATATATGGCAAAAACGAGGTCCAGAAAAGCGGAGCTAGCTGCGGAACTCGTTAAACAGGCAGGACTGAAAAGTACGGCTGAACTTACAGCTAGCAACAAGGGAATAATCGACCTGCACATTGCGGGGCCAACAATGCGTCTCTGGATACTGGTACGGGTCCCACTGTCCAGCGACTGGGCTGCACTGGACGAAGCAGATCACAAAACCGACGATGCACACCACAAAGAGCCCAACGGCCATTGCCATGATCGTTGTGCGAACCCAAGGCCGCGGTCGAAAGATACGGATGAGAAGAATGGCCACACCAACTTTCGGCAGCGTGACGCTGAGAAAGGCCCATATGTCGGTGAACAGACTCCAGAAGGTTGCGGTCGGGACAGTTTGCGAGAGGTTATTCGGATCGACCAGGCGAGTTGCATTGAGCGCTAACTGAAAGGTGACTATCCGGACGACGTCTAGAGTCTGCTTTCTATCAGTAATCTGTAATATCTCGTGCTATGCAAGTTGAGCACGAACCCATGAGACAGAGATGACGAGGTCGTCCCAGCCGAAAGCAGCCTCAGTAAACCATACACGCGAAACGGTTCGCAAGCCAAAGATGATGGTTGCGATCGCGAAAATAGGCCAGGCCGCCGCCGAGGCTTGGTAGGTGAATTGAATCAGCTCTTCTTGCTGGCTCATGTTCGTGATGGTATATCATAAGCCAAGGGCAAAAGTTGGTTAGGTGAAGTTTAGATGAAAAGGAAATTAAATTTTGAAGTAAATTTTTGTGTAAGGACCGTGTGGACAGGTGAATACCTAAAGTGATATGTGTTGGGGGTTTAATTGGTGTATTCTTTGTGCGTGCCGTGTGTGACTTTATGGCTGAATCCCATTGCGAAGTTTTACTCCCCCTTGTCGAGTTGCTGCAAGCCTTCCTCCCTGCCCCCGCCTCTGCCCCCTACTAAACTGCTCGGGGGATGCGCGGGCAGCCCCACGGCAGCGTAAGGCTTTAAATACTTGATGGCGCTTTTTGAAGAATACTACCGTGACATTTTCAAAAGCATATCTTTTACTAATACAGCACAAGGCAAACGTCGAATTGCCTTGCATCAAGTTGCAGTTCATTGAGAATGAGAATAGTCGAGTCAGAATCGGGAAAAATTCTTGACATCGAGTCGAACTTTGTAATTAAAATTTAGCGAGATCACAAAAATTAAACGTGCAATTATGTTCATCACTCAAGAGAGCATCAGCTGTGCATATGCGCAGCATCGACTGAGCTTATAGAGACATTGATGAATGAAGAAAGCATTATCGCGAAAATTGTGTGAACGAGATGTCTGCGTGATTAAATAAATTAGAGATGAGAGATGAAGCACGCATATGTTGAGCATAAGCTAATAATGAACTCAGCCTTACTCGTATGCATGAGATTTCCGCGCACACTGGGTTTCCGCGCACTTTAACCTAGAAAGGTTAGCTACAGATAGTATCGGGTTTAGCTTACTTAAAAGGGCACTGAGATAATTAGTCATAGTTAGCGTGCGCGGAAACCCAGTGTGCGCGGAAAACCCGTGCATACGAGTATGCATCGCATATGCTTTGCTAAAATCTTTCTTAGGTAGGTTCTCTCTCAAGCAAGCGCCTCAAGAACATTGTCGCAGGTGTCAAGAACAAAGGTATGCATAGCATAAGCTTCGCATATGCACTGCTAACGCACTTCATATGCCTTGAACATTTGTTTCGCATATTCTATGCAAATAGTTGAGCTGAGGCCGGAAAGAAAAAACTTCCGGCCTCGGCTCGGCTATTCCAACTCCTCATCAACTGTAATCCCGCCTTGCCTCGTCTCTCGATCCTGCCACTGATGCGCGAGTCAGGCTATATGATCATCAATTCAAACTCGAAGATCGAGCTAAGCGATCGTGATAAGAGGATAGAAGACGCGTGGTGTATCTATCGCTGCATCAGGCATCAAGCCTTTGAGGTCTGATCCCACCTCTGAGCCGTCGATATTCTTCACAAATGATACTAAGTGAGAGAGAGGTTACATACATCTGCAACAGTATGTGTATGTGAATTAAGCTTCGACGTGGCATTGCTACTACTGTACAACACATTGGTCAGTTCATGCCGCAATTTTCTCCTCTACCTGCCCTTGACCTGCAGTAGCAGCATTAATTAATTGAAATCCTTTGAAATCCTTCAGCTGTGCCGTTCCCACCACGAACGTTCCTATGCACAGGCCAACCAGGTAGATTTGCAGAGCTCGTTATCATGCGCGATTAGCTATGTGGCTTCCGTCAGCGAACGGAAGCCAATGATTTACTTCGTCTGCGCCCCCGCCCCAATAACTTTTAGGGTTAGAAACGTCTATGCATGGATAGAAACAGCCAAACCCAAGGATCCGGGACCTGTTGCTACGCTACACGCCTTCTCTTTTAGGAATTACTTAATGCTACTCACAACCTCTTGAGCCGGTGGAGACCTGGACCGGCTTCGGAGAACTGAAAAGCCTTTCATGCGGCCCGTTCTAGTGTCTCCGCGAACCCATACATACCTGATACCTTACTGTGTGACAGATCTGCCTAACGCATGACAAGATTAGGCTACGATTTTGTATCTCGAATGACGTTCTTCCCTGTTCACATTCTCGTGATTCATGCCAACCGAAGATTAAAATCCCACAGCCTCACCGCTGTAGAAGCGTCTTTATGGATCTTGAGACACCGATCGGCAGATGCAGGAGGGTCCTAAGAGCCTACAATGCCGGTTCAACCTCGGAACAGAATAGACCTGAGCTGGAGTTACATATACCAAGTATGCCGTCCCATTGACGACTGACCCCAGTGCTCGAGAGCCTCAATCATGGTAACCTTCGGCAACGAACCGCGTCTTGAAACCCTGCTGGACGAGCGCGCGGGCGGACAAGCCGGCATCACCATCTACAAGGGAGGAGACTCACCGCCTGAATACTTGAGTTATCGCGAGCTTCGCAATAAGGCGTCACTCAAGGCCAGCTATCTCCAGCGTTACCATGGAGTCGTCCCGGGTCGAATCATCTTGGTTCACTTTCAGAGCCACTGCGAGAACATTGAATGGTTCTGGGCCAGCATCCTCGCTGGCTGCGTGCCAGCCATGTCTACGCCCCTCGTCAACAACCGCGAAGGTCGTGTATCCCATTTGACGCATCTTCACCGACTACTTCTTGATCCGATCGTCATCACATCGCAAGAGCTAATGAACAGTGATTTTGCCGATAATATTCTACCTCGCGTCGTAGCAGTTAAAACCAGCGAGATCTCTGGGCCCGAGAAGGGCCCCGGTACCTCCACTCTCAAAGACGACATGGGTTCCTGCGTCCAGGTCCACGAGGACTGTTTCACGAATGCAAATACGAGGGTCCATTCGAATAGTGAGGGTTCAAGCGCCAGGCACGACAAGACCGTGTTCAATAGCATCTCAAACGAGCACAGTGAGACCATCATGAGCTTAAATGATACTACAGATAGTTCAATCTTTGGCCAAAATAAACCAACTTCCGACGGCGCTGCTAGTGACTCTGCGTATGAAAGAAGTGCCAATAGCGATGGTAAAGAGCACGTCGACAATTATAGGACGGCTTTATCCGCTCGCCCTCTACGAGGTGTGCCTAGCAGCCTTCAACATAATACGACTGACAAAGGCATTCATCAAGACGTCGACACTTTAGTCGATGGCTCTGTTAATGGGGCTGCGAACGAACAACTCAAGGACTACGTCGACAGTATCTCGACGGACCAAATCGGCGGTAACAATGGTCGCATCAACGACGGCCACAGCTACGTCTATACCACTGACAGTTCAGACGCATGTACAAACGGCTTGACGGCAACGCAAATCACCTCCCTCGAAGGCGTTGCTGCGCTGATGCTCACTTCTGGAAGTACGGGCAATGCTAAAGCAGTCTGCTTGACCCACGAACAAATCTTGACCGCATGCAAAGGCAAGCTGTCGCACATGCCACTGCCGCAGGACGCCGTTGTGCTGAACTGGATCGGGCTCGACCACGTCGGTAGTCTGACGGAGCTCCATCTGACTGCGATGCTTGCGGGATGTGACCAGGTCCACGTACCGGCGGCCGATGTGATCACCGACCCACTCGTCTTCCTACGCCTGCTGTCGAAGCATCGCGTTGCCAGAACATTTGCGCCCAACTTCTTCTTACACAAGCTTCAGCAGCGGCTCGACACCGCCACGGCGCATGACACCAACGAAATCTATCTCCATCACCTGCTCTATCTCATCTCCGGCGGGGAACCAAACAACGTCAATACCTGCGTCCGGATCTCGGAACATCTTCGCAAGCTGGGTGCACCCACCATGAATACCATTACACCCGGCTTCGGCATGACGGAGACCTGCGCTGGGTCGATCTACAGCCGAAAATGTCCCAATGTCGATGTGCATGCCGAAACCGAGTTCGCAGCTCTTGGCACATGCGTGCCTGGCATCGCGATGCGCATCACGCCCACCGCAATGAACACCGACGAAGGTAGTCTCGAAGTCCGAGGTTCCATCGTCTTTCAACGGTATTTCAATAACGCAGAGGCCACACAGAAGGCGTTCACGCCCGACGGTTGGTTTCGGACGGGCGACGCGGCCACGATTGACGCGTATGGAACTCTGCGACTCGTCGGGAGATCGAAAGAGCTCATCATCGTCAATGGCGTCAAGTATCTTTCGCACGAGCTGGAGAGCGCCATTGAGCAGGCAAAAATCGCGGGCGTGGCACGTTTCTTCCTGGTGTGCTTCGCCTACCGTCCTGCGGGCGCCAACACAGAACAAATCTACGTCGTTTACCAGCGCGAGTACGAGGAGCGTGATAGCGAAGCGCGTATGAACGCGCTGCAGGCCATCGTCCGTACTGTGATCCTGTTTGCTGGCGCGCGGCCATGTATTCTGCCTTTGGCGCCGGGTCGTCTGGACCGGACCACCCTCGGGAAGCTGTCGCGTGCAAAGGTTCGGGCGTCGGTGCAACAGGGAAAGTACCAAGATGAAGTCGACATTGACACTCAGATGCTGCAAGCATATCGAGAGCAGCACGCGGTCGAACCACGCAACGCCTCAGAGCAAAGGTTGATGCAGGTCTTTCGCGACCTCGACCTCGGCTCACTTGAAATGGGCATCGACACCCTCATTCTCGACACGGGCGTCAGCTCGGTGGATCTCGTGCGGCTAAAACGAGGCGCCGAGAGTGCTTTCGGGATTACCGATATCCCAATCATCACCGTCATAACCAACACCACGATTCGCACGCTCGCCGCCGCCATCGAGCATCTCCAGGTGTCGCAATACGACGTTACCTATAACCCGGTCGTCACGCTCCAGCCGAACGGCTCCAGGACGCCGCTCTGGCTCGTGCATCCCGGCATCGGCGAGATGCTCGTCTTCCTCGGATTGGTTCAGTACTTTCCCGATCGTCCCATCTACGCCATGCGCGCCCGGGGCCTTAACCCCGGCGAGGAGGTCTATCCCAACCTGGAGGAGGTGATCACGTCGTACCACCACGCTATCAAGGCGAAGCAGCCGCACGGACCCTACGCCATTGCCGGCTACTCATACGGCAGCATGATCGCCTTCGAAATCGCCAAAATCCTCGAAGCAGACGCGGACCGGGTTCAATTCCTCGGCTCCTTCAACCTGCCGCCCCACATCAAGACCCGCATGCAGAGACTCGACTGGACGGCGGGAATGGTGCACATTGCGCACTTTTGCAGCATCATCACCGAGCTGCGCTCCGAGGAACTAGTCCACGAGCTGCGCCCGCTGCCGCACGACGAGCAGGTGGCTCGCCTCCTCGAGGTAAGCGACCCACAGCGGTGTACGGAGTTGGCGCTCACGCATGCCGGCCTTCACAACTGGACCGATGTGTCGTGGTCGCTACAGAAGATCGGCTGGGAGTATGATCCGTCCGGGGAAGTGGCGCACATGGACATCTTCTACTGCCAACCGCTCAAGGACGTCGCTCACACACGTACGGAGTATCGAAAGGATCACTTGAACCACTGGGTTCACTTCATTCGCGACGACGTCAAGTTTTGGGAAGTCGACGGGCAGCACTACACCATGATTGATTCGGACCATGTGCACAAGTTTCAGCAGACATTAAAAAAGGCGCTCGCCGCGCGGGGGCTATAGTATTATAGAATTAGAGTTGGGAAATTATAGAAAGTCGAAACGAGCGTAGGTTGCATCGATACATCTGCATGCTTTTAGTAAATATGTTGTTGTTATACGCATATTTGAGACTGTTTTTTTTAGCATTTTAGTTCTGTCGTATCATAGAAAATCTTTATTTCATCAAGATACATGTAGAATAGAATCTGAATGAAAAATTTACGTCGGCATTTCGGGAAGTCGGCTCGCAGAGTTGATGTTGCTAGAACAGCTTTCAGCAAGATTTTTGGCCCGGCCTCGAGCCAGTCAAAAGTCACATCAGCGACTTTGACTGAATTTTGCTTGGAAATATTTTGCCTAAGATAGCTATCAACTCAGCTATCTACTCGCTCACCTACTCGCCCACCTACTCGCTCACCTACTCAGCTACCTACTCGTTCGCCTACTCACTCTGTTATTCGCTTCATGACCTACCTCATGATCTACTTCATGGCCTACTTCATAGTATGCTTCATACATGCTTCATAGCACATGCTAGTAACTAGCTCAATAGAACGCAGCCTTTATGACTCGATATCGAACGCTCTATCAAACTCTCGACCAAACGCTCTACCAAACTCCCTACCAAATTCCCTACTGAATTTCCTACCGAATTCCCTTAATTCTATCAACCTCTTATTCTCGACACGCATCTCTGTGTCACCCCCCGTGGCCCGAGAAAGCTTCCCGCCGCTAGGCCGCGGGCGGCTAGCGGGGCCACCCCCCCCAGCCGATCGGCCACCCCCCCCAAACGCCGCCAAGGCGCTCTCTGACCGCGAACCTGCGGTGACGGCGATTGTGGAGCCGGCCGAGGCGAGTGCAACGGTTCAAAAATACCGGGGAAATATGAAGATTTGACCCAGGAAATGGAATGGGGGATATCGAGGGTCGTGGCTGCTCGGGCTTCCAGCTGCCATCACCTTCCCCCGCCCGGATTGATTCCTGCGCGCTGACTATCCCACATATCTTGAGAGACATAATTGTAGCCCTGAATCAGGCGAATTCAACGCTTTCAAAATAATGGAAAAATATCGAGGTTTGACCTAGTAAATGGGGTTGGGGAGGTTCACTGCGCCGGGTGACCGCCCACCTAGTAGTAACCCTTCCCCCGCCCGGATCAATCTATGCGCATTGACTACTCGACATACTTTGGGAGGCATAATTGTAGCCCTGAATTAGCTGAATTCAATGCTTCCGAAATAATTGAAAAATGTCAAGGTTTGACCTAGTAATCGGGATTGGGGAGATTCACTGCGCTGGGTTACCGCCCACCTAGTAGTAACCCTTCCCCCGCCCGGATCAATTCCTGTGCGCTAACTATCTCACATACTTTGAAAGGCATAATTGTAGCTCTGATTGAGCTGAATTCAATGCTTCAGAAATATCGGAAAAATATGCAGATTTGACCTAGTAATCGAGGTTGAAGAGATTTACTGCGCTGAGTGATCGCTCACCTAGAAGAATTCACCTAGCACTCGTCTAAACCTAGCAGTCGTCCAGCCCTATAGGGCTGATAATTCACATTTCATATTTTATTGCTATCAACGTGTAATTCTTCAACATATCAGCATAATAATGACAGCTCATCTCTCTATGTTCTTCATATCTTCTGAAGATATCGAACTTTCATAGAAAGAGTGCATAATGCTTGCTCACATTCATTAAAATAAGATTACATCGACAAATTTCATTAAGTATTTAATTACATAATTAAACTGTAAATTTGATGATTTATCATTTTGATTAATCTTTCTTCTTATAAGATCACTTTGACGTGATTAGTTGCAAATGCATGCTTAATAACTTAAATGATATTAATTATTAAAATGACATGAATCATCAAAATGACATGAATGATACTGCTGACAATGATTATTCTGATTCTATATGCTCAGTTCTATATGCTCAATTTTATATATTCAAGCGCATGCAAAAGCAAAGTATTAAATCAATGAATTTATTATTTAACTAGTTATTTAATCATCTATTTAAATGAATTGTTGACTATGTAAAGTATTCAATAGAAAATTATGAAGAAAGTCATGAAAAGTGCTCAATAGAAAAACATGAAGAATGCTTGATAGAAAAACATGAAGAATGCTTGATAGAAAAACATGAAGAGTGCTTGATAGAAAAACATGAAAGAAATCATGTGTTATGAGTTTGCATAAAGCGAATCATATGAGTGTATTTTAACTAAAAGTTCAAAGCTAAAGAAGAAGAAAGATGAAACACGTCATGAGTTTTACTCATGAAGACATGCTAGATCGCTAGCGTGTCAACATCAGCTCTATACTAGTTTATGATAGTTTAACATGATTTATGTTAAACTAACTTAAAGTGCATGCTTGCAACATTACTCTCTCTTTTCATTTAACAATGTTTTCATTACTGCAGTTTAATTAATTGTTACAAGCATGCTCAGTCTTCTACTGAAACGCATGTTCTTTAAGCGAGTCTAAACTTTATTGAGTCTAGCACTCACTCTTTCTTCTGTACATATAGTCTTCGCATCTAGATAGATCTCACTCTTTAGCTTTGAATTCTCATTTACCTGATTTACTCTTCGTTTATCTGTATTTCTATGACTTGCTCTAGACATGATTCTAACATTATTCAAAGCTTCATACATATCACATGACAGTGATTCACTTTCTAGTTGAGTCGATTTTTGCAACTTTACGATTGAAAGCAGAAGCTTTGCTACAGACATGTAGTAAATGTGAAAACAACAGTTGATCTCTTTATTGAGCTTGTCATTGAATTGAACAAGCTTTGTCACATGTTGCAGACAAGAAAATCTCGACTGAGCTCTTGACTGAGCTCATCATTGAACAAGCTCTGCAACGCGTCACAGACATGAATTGATTTCTTGATTGATCTCTTGACTGAACTCATCATTGAACAGAACAAGCTTTATTGAACGCGATAGACAGAAATCAAAACAAGTTCTATTGAATGTGATAGACAGAAACAGAGAGTGCTATTAAATGCAATAGATGCGATCAGAACAAGCTTTGCTTCAAGAACGTGTCTGATATTGATCTTGTCATTGAGATGATCAATGAACAGAACAAGCTCTGCGACGCATTGCAAACAGAAATCAGAAGTGAGTCTGCTACAATGATAGACAAGAATTGATCTTGTCGTTGAATCAGTCACTCAATAGCTAGTTTGCTTGAAAGACATGAATTGACAGTGAGTCTGCTTCAAAGACACGTTCAATATTGATCTCTTGATTGAGTCAGTCACTCAATAGCTAGTTTGCTTGAATGACATGTTCAATAGTGAGTCTGCTTCAATGACATGAACGAAACAAGCACTATCAAATGCAATAAGTCTGAATCAGAAGTGAGTCTGCTACAATGACAAGAAAATGATTAATCTCATCATTGAGCTCATCATTTGATAGTGAGTCTGCTTGAACGACATTCAAAATCGAATTCAGTCACGAATCTTTCTTTATTTGCATCTTCTACAATTTATCTTTATTCACAACATTGACAACAACAGCAAGATAATATGTACTGCAGACAGAATGAAACATGTATTATATGTCTTGAAAGAATTGAACATATACTACATGTCTGAAATCACGAAGATATGAGCTGAAACTTGTTCATCATTGAATATTTGAAGCTGAATAGAAAGAGTCTGCTTGAATGACAAGAATAGTGAGTTTGCTACAATGACAGACAAGAATTGATCTTGTCGTTGAGTCAGTCACTCGATAGCTAGTCTGCTTGAAAGGCACGAATCAACAGTGAGTCTGCTTTAAAAACACGTTTTATATTGATCTCTTGATCGAGTCAGTCACTCGATAACTAGTCTGCTTGAACGACATTCAAAGTGAGTCTGCTACAATGACATCAGAACTCGATTCAGCAATGAATCTTTTACTCATATCTTCTACGATTTATCTCTATTCATGACATTGATGACAACAGCAAAGATGATATGTACTGCAGACAGAGTAGCATATACTATATGTTTCAAGAAGATAGAACATATACTATATGTCTGAAAACAGAAAGATATGAGCTGAAACTTGTTCATCATTAAATATTTGAAGCTAAATAGAAAGAGTCTGCTTGAATGACAAGAATAGTGAGTCTGCTACAAGAGCAGATAACAATTGATCTTGTTATTGAGCTCATCACTTGAAGTGAGTTTGTTACAATGACAAAGTCAATAGTTGATCTTTTGACTGAGCTCGTCATTGAACAGAACAAGCTTTATCAAACGCGATAAACATAAACAAAACAAGCTTTACTACATGCATGTAGTAGACATGAATGAAACAAGCTTTACTACATGCATGTAGTAGACATGAACAGAACAAGCTTTGCTACATGCATGTAGTAGACATGAATCAATAGTGAGTCTGCTTCAATGACATCAGATATCAAGAAGAAATAGACTTGAAACGTCTGATGAAATGAGCTTAAAACGTTTTATGATATCAAGAAGAAATAGACTTGAAACGTCTGATGAAATGAGCTTAAAACACTTGATGAAATGAGCTTGAAATGCTCAAATAGAATGATAATGAAATGAACAAGAAAGAAAGAAGCTGATTGAAGCAATGAAATCATTGCTTGACTGAAGAAAGAGAAGATAATGTTACAAGCATGCTCAGTCTTCTACTGAAACGTGTATTCTTTGAGCAAGTCTAGACTTTATTGAGTCTAACACTCATTCTTTCTTCTGTACATATAGTTTTCACATCTAAATAGATTTTGCTCTTTAGCTTTGAATTCTTGTTTATCTGATTTACTCTTCATTTACCTGTATTTCTATGACTTGCTTTAAACATGATTTTAACATTAATCTTTCTTTTGATTTTTATCTTGATTTATTTAAATATCATTCATGAAAATTATTTATAATTTCTGACATTTCTTGAATTCATTTTCATTGACGTTGTATCAATGTAAATCAACGTCATATTCTTTTCAATTAACATGATATTATAATTATCATTTATAATGTTTGAAGTTCAATATGTTCTTCACTTTTCATTCATCTTCATCATTCATCACTATAAAATCAAATAATTCATTTCATTGTTCTTTCAAAGAATTCTTTGAATTCAGTTACAACAAATTTAAGATGAACTTCAAATGAATTTTCATTGTTAATGATAATTTTAGTCAATATGCATGTTCAATCTTGATTAAAATCTTGAAAAATTTTAGCATTTTATCATTTAGTTTCTTTGATGATCTTGCAATCATAATGTTTCTAGAATCTAGAAACATCATGTCATTTATCTTGTAAATTATTTTCTTTCAATGCTTATTAATTTGTTTCTTCATTGTGATTCTGACTCTTGCTAATGCTTGTTTGATCAACGTTAATGATCATTTCATATGTTTAAATATATTCTTTGCTTTATTTACTTCAATTCTTGCTTGAGTGATTTTATATTCAATTGAATTCAAATTGAAGCTCATGTGAAAGTGAAAGTTCTTATTCAGAAAGAACATTAACTATTCAATTGATGATGAAATAACATTGTTATTAATAAATTCAGTCATAAATAATCAGATAAATTAATCATCTTACATATATGAGCAGTAGTTTCATAGATATCATTTCACATTCTGATTAACTCTTTTTATTTAATTATTGATTTGCAAATGATAGTTGATAAATAGTAATTATAATTTAATTGTAATTGTAATTGTAATTCATACTGTTGCGATCATACACTTTGAATTAACCTAACATAAATCATGTCAGACTATCATAAACTAGTATAAAGCTGATGTTGACACGCTAGTGATCTAGCGTGTCTTCGTGAGTAAAACTCATGACGTGTTGCATTTTCTTTCTTCTTCAGCTTTGAACTTCTAGTTAAAGTACACTCATATGATTCGTTCTATGCAGATTCATAACATTAGTTCAAAGCTCATTAATCTTGCTATTGATGTGTAGATGATATAAAAACAAGCTACACAACTCAAATCAAAAGTTGAAATCAGAAATTTTGACAGCAGAATCAGAACTTGAGTTCAGAAAGCTTGATAGAAACCAGAAATTTCTAAAGAAGAATCTTGATTTGAAATCAGAAATTTCAATAGAATCAGAATCAAAGAATATGAACGCGTTACTCTTGACTAACTCTTTATTGAACTCGTCATCAGAAACCAGAAATTTCAGCAGTACTTGAACTCAGAAAGTTCGATAAAGTACTAGTCGTTGCTTGAACTCAGAAAGTTCAATAGAGTAACATCAGAATCTCAACCAGCAATTTTCTACTCATATCATGACTAGAAGCACAGAATCAGAATCAGTGAGCATTGCTCACTATGACTTTCAAAATGTTAGAAGAGAATCACTTCTATCACAGAATTGAACAGCATCAGAAGAAGAAGACACAAATGCGTTGTCAAATACAGAAGAAAAGAACATGAACGTGTTGCTTTTTGATCACGAAATGATCAAGATCAGCATTAGCACTGAACTGAATGCTTGAATAAGTGCTTATGAAGCAGACAACATCATTGTCTTTATCAAGTACATATGTCAACAGCACGACATTGAAATTGAGACTCACAATGACATGATTCAGATGTTAGAAGATGTCAACGAGATAAACATCACATTGAAAGCTACGCAGATGCGTCTGCAAAAAGAGATGAGAAACAAGAATGTGATTATACATCATTTAAAAACTGCATCAAGTCGACAAAGCACTTTGATTTCTGAAGATCATTTCTTGAAATCGATCAAGTTACTCAACTCATCTCTGTTCAAAGATTCAATGCAGAATGTAAACAATTAACTGTCTTAAATGCAAAACAAGCTGAAGATAAACAAGAATCATTTTTCTATCAAAGAACTGAAGATTGCATACATTGAAAGTCAAGTTGATGAAACTGCGATCAAACACATAGCAACTTGAATGAGAAACATGATCACAAACTCATTTCTAGAAGCAGAAGAGATACTATCAATCATAAATAAGATGTACAACGATCTCAATCATCATTACATGACTCAACAACAGTACTTGAAGCTGTATCAGAACAAGATCTTCTTTCATGAATTTTGAATGAAATTTCAGAGATTTAGTGCAGAACTAGAATACAATAACGAGACTTTACTAAATGATCTTCAGCATAAGATCAGCTCAGATCTTTAGCGAGCAACGCTCAATGAATGAATCACGAATTTGAACGAGTTTATTGACATTTGCATGCAAGTCGATGTTAGATTGACTGAATTAAACATTTGATCAATTGTCAAAGCTTCAGCGATCTCAGCTGCTCGCTCTGTCGCTAGCACTTCGTCTGCTCGACTTACGTCATCAGTCTCTGCGTGAAAGAAACTCAGAAGATCAAATCTCAACTCTATTCAGAAAGAGTTGTTTAAGAAAGAACTTTGCTTCAAATGCAAGAAGTCAAAACATAGAGCATATGACTGCTTCAAAATGACTCAAGTGCATGAGATTGCTGCGAATTTGAAAAACGATCTGCTTTCATCAAAGTAGTGACTGAGAACGATATACTCATATTCTGTTTCATCAGCATGTCTGATGATTCATTTGATTTCAAGTCATTCACTGTTGATGTCATCTTGAATAATCTAGAAAAGATATTCAGATTTCTCATTCTGATAAATACTGAAGTCACTGACATGATTTTCATTGATGAATCTTTGATGTCAGAATTATGTGAACGCTTTGATATTCAGTCAATATTGCTGTCAAAATTAAAATTGATTTGATCGTATGATGAAATTTCTGATCGAAAGTCAATTACACACACTCTGTATACATTGATCATGATACAAGAACACAAGAATGAAATGATGTTTCTATTGATAACTTGTCTAGATTAGCACAAGATAATCATTGAAAATCTCTGATTGAAAAGAAATCAAATGTTGATAAATTCTGCAAACAATCAATTAATATCATCATTGAAGATTCAAACATCGAAATCTGTTGTTTTGAAAGCAAGCAGTCAATCAGCATTTCACAAATCTGAATCAAACAAGATCTGCAAAATGAAATGAAAAAACTTGAACTCAATTGTTACATCAACGATCATCTTGAAGAGATTCATGAATCAGAAATCAGTGAATAGATTCATTGAACTCACTCGATTCATTGAATCTGCTCTCATAGCAAAGCAAAGCACTCAAGTTGATCTCGATCAACTTTGTCTTTTTCAGTCAACTGAGACAAAGAAACTCGTCAATATTGTCATGATCAAAGTCGCTGTGTATTGAACTCTAGTCAAGAATAAGAAGATCAAGATCTTCTTTTTGATTATTAGTGAAATCAATCAAGCGCTTAGCTCAGTTGAAGATTTCGCGAAACTGAATGAAATGATTTCTGTCATGTCATTAAATGAACTGAAGAAGAAGCTTTTGATAGTTTATCATGACTTTCTGAATGTTTTTGATAGAGAAAAGACAACGCAGTTGCTCTTGCATCAATCATATGATCATAAGATTGAATTAGAAGAAGAAAGTCAACTCTCTAAAAGTCAATTGTATTTCATGTTGAGTTACAAGTTGCAGAAGATCAAAGAGTATCTGAAAGAGAATTTGAAGAAGAAGTTTATCACACTCAGTAAAGCTTCTTTTGCTTCGTCAATACTGTTTGTTGAAAAGAAAGATGATAGTCTTCGCTTTTGCATGAACTATCAAAAACTGAATGCTCTGATCAAAAGAAATCGTTATTCAATACTCTTGATAGACGAAGTACTAGCTCGAATTCAAGACAGTAAGTATCTGACTCAACTTAACATTATCATTACGTTCAATAAACTGCACATGAGTTCAGAAAGCGAAGATTTAACTACTTTTGTTACTTTCTTCAACGTCTACAAGTATAGAGTAATGCTCTTCAAATTGATCAATGAATCTGCTTTCTTTCAGCATTATATCAACGATGTGTTGTTCAACTGTCTGCATAAATTCTGTCAAACATACTTGAATGATATTCTCATTTACAGTAAGACATTGAAAGAACATAAAACTCATGTGAAGAAAGTGCTAGAAAAGCTTCGTGAAGTCGATCTACAGATAAACATTGACAAGTGCGAATTCAAGATTCAGAAAATCTCATTTCTTGAACTATTGATATTCATCAATGATCTGCAAATGAATTCTTGAAAAGTAAATGTGATTCAAGATTGAAAAGTGTCTCAATCATTGACTCACATGCAGATCTTCATTGACTTCTGCAATTTTTATCAATGATTCATAAAGAACTTTTCAAAGATTGCTCAATTCATGATAAAGCTGACTTGAAAAAATCATTTCTTTGAATGAACAGAGATTTGTCAGACAATCTTTGAAGAATTGAAGCAACAAGTGATGACAGCTTTCGTTCTGAAGCATTTCAACTTGATCAGAGAAGCTATTCTGAAAACTGACTTCTTGAACTATGTCAACGACGAAGTATTGTCTCAATATGATGATGAAGACATTCTACATTCAATGATCTTCTATAGCAAGAACATGATTTTCGCAGAATGCAACTACGAGATCTATGACAAGAAACTGCTGATCATCATTTGCTGTTTGAAGCATTGATGCTTCAAATTGAAATGTATGAATATTTCAATCAAGATTTTCATCGATCATCTGAATTTGAAGTACTTCATGATCATCAAAGAACTGATCAGACAACAAGCTAAATGAGCTGAGAAGTTATTTGAATATAACTTCAAGATCATATATCAGTTGAAAAAACAGAATCTGAAAGTCGATGCGTTGATCAGAATGTCAGATGTCAAGTCAGTTGAAGCAAATGATGATTGTAAGCTATATCAGCATCAGATGCTATTATCAGAAGACAGATTTGAACTTCAGTCAATAAAAGATGATCAGAAAGCTGATCAAGATTTGACTCAAATCTTGCTTAGACTTGACTCAAAATCTGACTCAGATTTAAAACTTGAATTGAAAGTTAATCAAAATTCGATCGAAGAGATGATTTCTATTCAGAATCAGATTATAGTTGAAAATCAAATGAATCAACTGTGCTTTGATATTCAAATAGTCATGAAACAGAACAGAAAGACTTGTCAAGATATTGATCTAGACAATTGCAAAGTACTTGATGAAGTACTCTGAAAAGATGATAGACTATGAGTTTTTCAGTCAATGATCATTCTATTGATAAGAGAAGCACATGATCTTTTGATCAATGATCACTCTGACATGAATTGAACGTTGAACTTGCTGAAATGATCATATTGCTGATCAAAGATGAGAATGACGATCAAGCACTACATTCAAAACTGTTATGTTTATCATAGGTTAAAAGCATCGAGAGATCGAATCAATGAACTGCTGAAGTCATTGCTCATACTTGAGCAGCAATGACAGAACATATCATTAAACTTCATTATTAATCTATCAGAAAGTGATGAAAGCAACGCAATTCTGACAGTTATAGATCGATTGTCTAAGAAATGACATTATATATCATGTTGATCAGATGACAAAGAAATCTTTGCAGAACAAACAATCAAGCTACTGTTGATATGAATCTTCAGAACTCATGAACTATTAAGATCAATAATGTTCAATCGTGATTCACAATTCATATTGATTGTCTGAAAGTCTTTATGTCTAAGACTAAACATCAAGGTGAAACTATTCATCAATTACCATTCTCAAATCGATGATCAGACAGAAAGAGTGAATCAGAATGTAGAATGATATCTACGAAGCTATTGCTCATATATGCAAGATGATTGATTCATCTGATTATTCATGATTGAATTCATCAATAACAATGCTATTTCATCATCAATTGAACAGTCAACGTTCTTTCTGAATAAGAGCTTTCACTCTCATATGAGCTTTGATTTGAACTCAATCGAATATGAGATCACTCAAGCTAGAATCGAAGCAGACAAAGCAGAGAATATATTTGAACACATGAAATGATCTCTAGCATTGATCAAGCAAGTCTTGACAAGAGTCAAAGTCACAATGAAGAAACAGATTGATAAGCATTGAAAGAAAATGATCTACAAGATAGATGACATGATGTTTCTGAATTCTAGAAACATAATGATCTCACGATCATCAAAGAAGCTAGATGATAAAATGCTAAAACTCTTCAAGATTCTGATCGAGATCGAACATGCTTATTGACTGAAACTATCATTGACTATGAAGATACATTCAGAGTTTGCATCAAATCTGCTGTGACTAAATTCAAAGAACTCGCTGAATGAACAACGAAATGAATCGTCTGATTCTATAGTGATTGACGACGAAGATGAATGAAAGATGAAGAACATACTGAACTTCAGACATTATGAACAAGATAAATGACTATAATATCATGTCAATTAAAAAGAATACAACGTCAATCTACATTGATACAACGCTGATGAAAGTAAATTCAAAGAATGCTTGAAGATTGTAAATGACTTTCATGAACGATATTCAAACAAGTTAAGATAGAAATCAACTTAAGAAAGATTGATTGAACTGCAACAATGAGAACATTGCTAAATGAAGAGAAAAAGTAATGTTGCAATTGTGCACTTCGAGTTAGTCTAACATAAATCATGTCAAACTATCATAGACTAGTATAGAGCTGATGTTGACATGCTAGCGATCTAGCGTGTCTTCGTGAGTAAAATTCACGACGTGTTGCATCTTCTTTCTTCTTCAGCTTTGAACTTCTAGTTAGAGTACATTCATATGATTTGCTCTATGCAGACTCATAACAAGTTTGATTCAGCATTGTTAACAATCAATGATGTTTCAAGTTGATATGTTCATTTGAATGAAGATTATTCATATCAAGAAGCATCAAACTTAATATCAGTCATTACAGTCATACATGAATGTCAAGAGATTGATGAATTACAGTTAATCATAAAAGCAGATATTGATGTTTATGATTTGAATCAAGAGAGTGCATGATTGAGTTAATCTCAAGTACAAATTCAATAAGATGTTTAAAGACATGTGAAAGTGATTATTCAAAGTCATAAAAGAAAAAGTTAGAAAGAAGAATGAGCAGAATTTCAATAAGAAGAAAGAAGCAAAATCAATGAAGAAAAGTAATAATAACAGTCAAGATCTTAATGAAGATAATAAATCAGAATTAATAATAATTTAAAAGACATGTTTGAATTTTTATTTAACATTATTAGATGATTGCATCACATGCAAGAAGTACAACAGCTCATTGATGTGTACATTAATGATTTTGAGAATTCAAGAAAATGAATGAATGAATGCAAGTAATTATTCTTTCATATTGTTCATTATGATCAAGATCAGTCAATTCATGATGATTCAACAAGAATTAAAGATGAGTTGACAGAATTTTGATAAAAGCAGACTGTAAGATGACAAAATCTCTTTACGTGAAACTGTGTAGTAGAAAATAATAAGATAGTACTTTATTGATGATAAAACTAATTGTTAAGAAACAAAAGCAAGAACTTGCAGAGTTTTCATCTTCTGTTAAGTCACTATCTTTATTCACTCATTAACTTCTTTGATTTAATCTCATAAGCTAGTCTTGCAAACATGCATCATTCATAGTCAATGAAATGCATTTTCACAACTGCATTTCTTTTAAAAGACTTGATTTCTGAGTCTTCATAGCATTGTATTGTTTTCTTGTAACTGATAGTGTAATCATGACTTCTTCAGCACTTTAACATTTATGTAAAAGTATTATGAGTTGATTCTGTCAATAAACATAAACAGAGTTAGTGCAAGATTGTTGATATCAATTTTTCAGCTTTGCTTTCTTTCTTTCTTTCTTTTCTTCTTGTCTCATTTTAACATATTCTTTCATGAGTACTGTTCTTTCAAACTGACGAAGCATGAAATCTGCTATGCATATCTTGCATAGCTTGCAACTCATGATATGAGCTTCTTTCGTTGCAGCGTTGTTGTGATGCAAGTCAACTCATGAACTAACATGAATGATATAACAGTATCAACATCATCATCATCATCATCACTATCATGATAAGTAGCAGCATTTGCGCTAACTGAAATCATGTTAACATGCTTGTGAAGTCTGCTCATTTTCTTGAGATGTACATCTCTTTTCATGTCATCATTATTGCAACGTCTGTCATGTTTACTTCTTCTGCTCTTCTTGCATCTTTTGCATTGAAAACTGAGTTCATGATTCTTGATATGCATATTTATCTCTGCATGTTTTGATAATTGCTAATGCATGATAAATCATAATGATCAAATGATCTGATGCTATTGCTGCGTTCATTATCTGAGCGCAGCAATGACTCACACATGTCATGTTTTCATCGAGCGTGCTTGCAAATGCAAGTACTGCTTCGTAAGAAAGCATGATTGCATGATGAACTCAGTTTCACGTCATCTTCAGCTGTCGATGCATCATGCTGCATAAGCAATGAATTATTATCTCAAGATTTACATCAAGACTTGTCTCATTCTTCATCTTCAACAATGAGAAAGTGAGTAACTTTTCTTTCAATCATGTGAGATTGTATTTAACAGTTGAATAGAAATTCTCACTTCTTTCGTTCTCATCACTTCTTATCATTATCACATTGCTTCATCTTCATCTTGTAAGTATTGACTGAAGCAAACAATGTGTGACGAGATTCACTGATGAATAAATAGCTTTCTTCTTCACTTCAACGTTCTCGCTCGTGATCATTGATTGCTTCTTTTCTTCGTTCTTTTGCAATGTTTATCATCTTTTTTTTTAAAAAACATATATTACGTAAGATTTTATAATTGTAGTTTAATATCAACTTCTTAAACTTGCGTCTTTGCGCTTTTGATACTCTTTCAATCATGATTCTTACATGATTTATTTCTCTTTTTTTTCTTTGACTTCTTTGCAGTCAACTGATGTACTTGTCTTTCTGTCTTGTAATTCTCAAGAATCTTCTTTGCATTGCTAAGATTTTTCATTGATTTTCAGAAGTTTTCGTAGAAAGACGAATTAACTCATTGAACTAAATATTCAATCTTTTCTTTATTGATTCACTGATCAAGTATTTTCTTTATCTTTCATTTCTCTTTCTTTTCTATGAGAATGATCTGCAACTTTGAATTCTCGTCATGCAAGTGTCAGAGTTTCAATAAAGAAACATGAAAAATTAAGTAAATTGCATTATATTTCTCAGATAGTTCAAACTTATACGCTTGCATGTTGATCTTCTTTAATATTTTGAATGATTTTAATTGTTTGTAATCAATCTTCTTCTTTGAACAAAGTGTATGAATGTTTATACTTTGCAAAAGCACTTTGTCTTTCATTTGAAAGTTCACAACTTTATGATGAGCATTATAATACTTTGCTTGCTGCTTTGCTACTCACTTTCATAGTTTCATTAAATGTTTTCTGATACTTTGTAGTCATTCTGCTTACTTCATAGTCAAGAATGTCTTTCTTTTTAAAGCTTTGTTCTCAAATGTCTTTGCAAAGCTTGCAGTGTATCTTTTTAGAAACTTATGTGAAGTTTTTTTAATACTAGCGTGTATGCTGTTGTTATATGCAAACATCATCATTGATAAAAGTTCTGATCAGTTATTTATCTTATAATTGAAATACATTTGCAAATAATGCTTAAGCATCTGATTCTGTCTTTCTGTTTGATCATCAATTTGCAAATGAAACATAATGCTTAGTTTTCACTTCGCTTTGAAATGTCAACATAGAATGATTCAAAAATAATTGATAAACAGTGAGTCTTGATTCAATATAATGCTTTGCATCATTTTATGCTGAAATACAAATTCTCATCATAGCAGATTTGCAAGTTTCTTGACATTTAAATCTTTGATTATCGAAATATAAATTGCATGCTTGATCAACTTATTTATTATTATTAATATAGCATCATCTGTTTTTTCAATGTACATATTCTTTGCAAAGAGCATATCTGTTATGAAATTCATGATCATCATGTGAAATGAATTCACACTTTCTGAAAATATAAACATCAGCTTCTCATAAAGTTTATGATGATGCATTTGCACTCACTGACAGTCTGAACAAATGTAAACATATTTCGTCATCTTTTTGAGCATTTTCAATCAGTAATATTTTCTTCTTATTGCAGTCTTAATACAAACGCATGTGAAATAATCTGCTTCGAGATCATCATGATTTATATGCAGAATCTCATCTCTTGTAACAGAGTCATTGAATACATAGACTGCAAGATCACGACGTAGCAGTTCATTATTTCTCATACTTCATTTCAAAAGCTCATTCTTTCTAGATGCAAATCATTGATGTCACTTCTCATTTGCAATAAAAACATCTCTTGTTGTAACTTCAGCAATTATGCAGTCATTGATTCACTCATCTTTAAATGAAATCTCTTCAACTTCATAATTTAATGAATCAGAAGTTAAAATGACGCAATGTTTAAAATTTTACAAGATTTAGCAAGTACTTTTTCATTCAAACATATGACTCAAGTATCTGCAATAACTATGTCATTCAGTTGCATCATCAATGCTGCAAGTTTAATCATTGTTAAAACTTCTTCATTCTTTAACAGCTTAGATTGACATTTTTGATTGCGAAGTTTGTTTTGCAGAGTAAATAGAAAATAATCATTATTCTTCTTGCTATCATTTAATTTCATGATGTTGAGTTTTCTTAATGATGCATTCGCAGAATTTAATTTATCTCTGCGATATTTTATATGAAAGTCAAACGCAGCTAATTTCTTAGCTCAATGCATCTGTCATACGTTGAGCTTTTTCATCATCATAAAGTAACGAAGATTATTATGATTTGTTATCACACATATGAGTCACTTGCTACTCTGAAGATAGTGTTGTCAGTTTTTAAAATCGAGAACTATAGTATACAGCTCTTTGTCATGCATATTTCATTGTACTTCAGCTTCTTTGAACTTGTAATTATAGTATGCAATGAAATGTCATTGATCAGTCTTGTAACTCTTGTTTTTCTGACTAAGCACGTTTTCGACTTCGTGATTTAATGCATTGATCTTCATGTGAAGATTTGCATCTCAATCATAGTGTTTCAAAATGAAAGCATTGACAAAGATTGTTTTCAATCTTTCAAAAACTTTTCTTGCTTTCAATGTCATTGTAAAAAGTGAACACATTGCTCTTTTCTTTGCACTCTTGATCAGATTTGTTAAGAGCGTAATGATTTAAGAGAATTTTCTTATAAATTGTTAATAAAATCTTGCAAATTTCAAGAATATGAAAATGTTTTTTACAAACTTGAGCTCAAATCAACTAGTGATTGTGTTGATACAAGACTGTTTCATTTGAATATCTTTTCACTTTATCATAAATTTCAGAAAGATAACTTCATCATGATTGAAAGTGCATTTTGACAGCTTGACATACAGTCAATATTTCAGTAATGCGCGAAGAACTCTGCACACATGCTCTCAATGCTGCTCTTTCGTCTCAGAATATACTAAGATGTCATTCAGATATATCACGCAGCAAATATTCATGAATAACTTAAGCGTGTGAGACTGGCAATGAGATTCATCTGTACGTGATGTTGACTACGAATCTTTTGATTCTATTCTGTGTTTGAATAGAAGTCAAAAGAGTCAAGAGATCTCAATTCGACGCAGTTTAAACGATGTTAGAACGTTGCGTGATCAGAAAAGTCGTTGTGCAGAGTTTTCACTCACACGACAACATTCTTTCTAACAGTCACAATCGATCTACGAAGAAAATTAATGACATGTCGATGTCAGTAAGAGATGAGAAGATACTACTAGTGAAAAAGACAACTCAGATGAAGAGTCTGTGAGTTGTGATTACAAGTGATCAAAGAATTTGCAACTCGTCGACTGCGTTGATATTGAAACGTCTTCATCACATCAACAGTGTTGTCAAGTAATTGATGAAAAGATATCAGGTAGAATAGTCATTTCAAGTATTAAGAGACGTGATTACAGTGTTTAAAGAAGTAGTGACTTGTCGATTACGCTGATATACTGAAAGAGCTTGAGCTCATCTTCTTTACTTGACGTCAAGTCATTCATCTATTCACGTGGAAAATCGAGAGCTCAAGAGAATGATCAGAACGCATTCTCTTTCATTGATCAGAGTCAAACATCGAATGATTGCAATTGCACATCTATACTAACAATTCATTCAACGTCTACGTGACACAAGTCAAATCAAGAGAAGAAAAGAATTACTCAGTACAATCACACTCTATCTTCTCATCGTGTGCATCTCTCTTTCATCACATATTTCTCTGCTCAATGAATGACAATCATTGAGTAAGAGAACACAGCTTTATGTACGTTACAATCATGAGCATCACAAGTGCAAAGAAAACGTCTTTCATCTTTGAATCGAGAATCGAATCGAAACATCGTTGTATAGAATATCGTCAATGAAGAGCAGAGCAAAGACGATGCATCATAATCAAACAGCACAGACACTCTCATCAAGAGTTTACTTGAGCATCACGCGCTGAATAGAAGCTATAAATTCATTACTTGATAACACAGTGTCAATCTCATTGTTTCGACTGCGTGAAGCAGTT
>JAABUW010002322.1_pt1 | contig 29199 bp, 23 predicted proteins | sample 5560081 | NCBI WGS metagenome assembly JAABUW01 (sample SAMN10711882, study PRJNA513363) | rock metagenome | isolation source: Antarctica rocks | place: Antarctica: Victoria Land, Knobhead sud | reverse complement strand
GCGGGCACTGCCCCAGCTGCGGCGACGTCATCACCATCACCGACCTCATCGAGGCGCCCATGCCCTAACCTGCAACCACCGGATTATGTGGTGACCGCCTCACACACCACCACCGTGGACTCGACCGCCCTCGGCGGACGCCCACGCATCAGCCGGCTCGCCGCCTGACAATGACTTGTCAGGTCACGACAGCTCACTGGCGAATGCCGACCCAGACATGCGCCGACTGAGGTCGACGGCTGTCTGAGCCGCTTCCCTTTGCCCGGGTCCATGCGATGACCTCGAAGGCTTCGAGCGCGGGGACCTGGCCTGACCCGGACTGCGAATGGAGCACCAAGGCGTCCGCGTCGAGCCCTACGCGGTGCGCTCGACGGCGTAGCGGAGAAGGTAGCCGTCGTCATCTTTGCTCAGCAACCGGCTCTCGACCAGGTCCACGGGGTCCTGGAGCAGGTCAAGGCGCTTTGGTGGCCGGGATCCTGTGCCCCGTCGCACGACGAGGACGGCGTACTGGTCGCCGATGCCGTCGTCGTGGAACTGGCGGGCAAGGGCCCACTCATTGCGCGACAGGTGGAACGAGCCGTCGCCGCTGCTTTTCACCTCGAGCGCTGAGGCACGCGGGGCCTGGTCACCGACGCTCAACCAGCCCAGCATGTCGAACCCGAACGCGTCACTCTCGCGGCTGACGTGGAACAGGCCGGCCATCTCCTCGAGGAGCTCGTCGCCCTCTAGGTCGCTCGATGCGGCGGCGTCGGCATGTGCTAAGACCACGTCGACACTGAATCCCTCGAATCGGCTGAGGAACTCGGCCAACGAGCGTACTGCTTCGGCTCGTGCGGCCGGCTCGAGCAGCAACACCGGTTCGAGCACCGATGCCAGCGCCCATTTCTCGCCCTCGTCGCCGAGGTGCTTCTTCCGGCGATCGGCGCCTGGCTCGACCTTGATGCTGGCCACCTTGCGCCTCGGCACCGGCTTGGGCGTGGCTGCGAAGCGGGCCGCCAACGCGGCAGGCGGCCGGAGCACCACGGCTGCCTGGCGGAGTCGCTGCGCGCGCTCGCGGATGTCTCGGCCGAGATCACGGCGCGGCTCGTCCAGGGCCTGGACAACTCGGGCCAAGAGGTGGGTGGTCAGTCCCGACTTTTCGGCCACGGCCATCAGCTCGCTGCGATCCGGCCCCTCCGACGTGAGTGAGTCGCTGAGCAGCGTCGAGAGGTACTGGACTAGATCGGAGTGCGCCGCCAGCAGCCCGTCAAGAGACGGTGCGAGCTCGGACGGTGTCGCCGGGGCTGAGGGCAGCAGAGCGCTCACCTCGTGGGCCTGGCTGCGGGTCGCGGTCCGAGTCTCTCCCGGGACGGTTCGCGCCAGGGTGCTCAGCAGGATCAGCTCGGTTCGCCACAGACGGGCGCGGTCACGCAGAGCGCGCGCTCGTTCCTCGGGGTCGTAGAACGCCTCTACCCGCGCGTCGAGCTCGGCGACGCTGCCGACTCTGGCGAGGCGTACCAGTTCGGTCTCGGGGTCCACGGCAAGCTGCTCCAAGTCCGGGTTCAGGCCGGAAGCAATGAGCCGACTCGCGATCGGCGCGAGAACGGCTGACATTTCGGGCGTGAGGCGGTATCGCGTGTCCGGTGGCGGTGTGAACCCGGCGGCGGCGGACTTGGCAGCGGCGTCGCCGAGGGGGCCGGCCAGGATCACGGCGAGCCGGCGTTCGTGCCGGCGGGTCCAGCCACGCAGCAGCTGCCGGGCCACGGTGATCTCGAGGCCGGTGTCGCCGAGCCGGCGCAGCTCCGCGTCCAGCGCTGCGAGGTCAGCTCCGTGGTCGGTCAGCAGCGCAAGCGCGGAGTCAGGGCCTGCATCCATACGCACGTCCTCCCCGCCCCCGGCTTCGACCAGGCGTCGGCTGAGCCCCGCATCCATTCCGGCCGTGCGGAGCTGCTCGGTCAGCGCCTCAGGTTCGACTGCCATCTCTGCAAACGTCGTGCCGGGCCGCACGACCCGCTGGACCGCGGTGAACCAACGCTGTTGCCTTCGCTGCTCGTCGATCGAGACGGCACCGAGTCGAGCGCGGATGGCGTCGACGTCCGCGGGGTAATGCCAAGGTCCTGCAGCACCTGCTCACGGTCGGCTGTCGAGTCGGCGAGGAGGAAGAGCGCGAAGGTCGCGGCGTACGCAGGGTTCTCCAGCACCGCGGCCAGCGGCTGGGCCAGCTTGCGGCGCAACCGCTCGATCCAGCCCTCGCCGTTGAAGTCATGGAACAGCACAGGATACGTCGTCGTCGGACCCTGGAGAAACAAGTCCTGGTCGGGGCCGTCGCCGATCGTCACAGCGACGTCAGCGTCGACGACTGAGGCGCGCAGGACGAGGTCGTCGACCTGCCTGACTTGCAGGTGACAGAGGCGACGCGAACGCTCCTCGAATTGCGGACTGGTCGGTTGCAGCGTGGCCGAGCCGAGGGTGTGATGCACGAGGATGGCGAGCAGCTCGGCCGAACGGTCAGTCACCAGAGCGGCCAGCTCCTCGGTCACGTCGACACCCTCATCTGCGCTGAGGCGCTCGATGGCTACGTCGAAGCGTGGGATGCCCAGTGCTGACGCGGCCGATGAACGGTCCCGGCTGACCACGGCGAAGGGCAATGCGGCAGAGAAGTGTCGGCGGTATGCCGCGAAACGGCCGTCGTCGTGCCGTGCGTCAGCCGGGTTCGCGTAAACAAGTAGCTGCCCCTGCTCGCAGAGCACCGACGTCCGGCCGAGCACGGCGGCGCCGCCGTCCAGATCCGCGAGCCGGTCGTAGGCCTGCCGATGGAGCGCGACGAACGATTGCCGGCTTCCCGCCTGACCACGTCCAACTTCGGCGCGGACGTCACCTTCCTCGACCAGCTCCTTGACCTCCCGCAGCAGGCTCTCCAGTCGCTGCGCCGACGCGTGACTCAGGTCTTCGAGGCCGATCAACTGACGCAGCGGTCCGAGCAGGTCCAGGTCGGCGGCGACAAGATGTCGGAGTGGGCTGGTCGTCAGCGCCGCCCCGGTCGGCATCCTGTCGACCCACCACGCCGCTCGGGGGCGCACTCCTTCAGCCAGTGGCTCGCCGGCCAGACGGGCCGGTAGCCACGGACTTGATCGCAGCTGCAGTGCGAGGGTGCTGAGGCGACGCTCCTCGGCTGATGTCCGGTAGCGCACCCGGTGGCCGCTGACGCCGTCAATGCACTGTGGGCAGAACGCCGACGCACCCGCAAGCCGGAGCCATAGGTCACTTCCCGACGCGATCAGCTGGGCCAATGCGCGGCGGCGTACCGGGTCGTCCGCCTCTAACTTCCATGCGAACCGGAAATCCTCGGAGACGTTGACGTTGACGTGTCGCCTGCCGCCCCACCTGTGGGGCTCGAAGTTCCACCGCGCGCCGGCCAGGGGGTCGAGGTCGTCCCTCAGCGCCTGCCAAGGCAGGGTGGGATTCTCGCGAGCGACCCGGTCCTCGTACGCCGTGACGGGAATGGTCTCCCAAATGCCCAGGCGCAGCAGGAACGCCAGCCGCTGCCGGTTTTGACCGGATGGGTCATCGGTCGCGGCGTCGGCCGAACCCGCGTCATCATCGATCATGGCTTCCGGTGCGGCGACCGCGGGAAGCAGGGGGAGCAGGTGCGTCGGCGACGCGAGGAGCGAGGGCGGCCCAGGCGCGACGTTCTCCAGTAGCCGGTAGGCCGCCGCGCGTTCGGCCGCGACGTGGTCCTCGCTGCCGAACGACGACTCCAGCCACTCGGCCCAGTCACTGCCGAAGACCAGGTCACCCGCACACCGCCAGCTGCCATCGCGTGCCGGCAGACGAACCCGGCTCAGGAGCCGCTCACGGCGTTGGCGTACCGCGTCGTTCTCCGAGATCTCCGCGCGACCCGGCTTGCACCAGAACCACGCGCCCGGCTCGAAACTCGACGACGCCTGCGTGCTTGCGGCGGACGTGCCGTACTCCGAGCGCTCACGGGCCAGCAGTCGCCACAGAAAGGTCACCACCGCTGGGTCTCCCCGCTGCTCCTCGAGAGCGGCCAGCCGGTCGAGCACGTTGTCCACAGTGAATGGCCGTACGCCGAGCGGCTTGGCGCGGTCGAGCTGCGCATCACCCGTGAGCAGCCCGTCGGGCAGGAACGCGACGTCGAGTGCGTCGGGGGGGGGCAAGCTCCGCTCCCGGTGCGGTACGGACCCGGGCCATCACCAGCGTGCTGAGCCGGCCGGCGGCACTGCGAGCCGGATCGGGGACGGCCAGCAGCCGTCGCCCGCCACCCTCGGCTACTACCGGAATCAGCCGTGCTTCGGGATCGCCGCGGACCGCCTCGAGCAGGACCTCTGTGCGCGCTGGATCGTTGACCGCGAGTGCTGCGATCAGTTCCAGCAGCTCGAGAAACCGCGCCTCTATCTCACTCTCAGGCCATGGCGACTGCATACCGGGTCGCAGCAGCCGAGGTAGGGCGTCCCAGGTCCGCGTGCTGCCATCCGGACGCCGGCTGGCGAGGAGCCGGCGAGCGTCATCCGAGAGGAGCGGGTTCGGGAGGTGCATGCCCGTCTGCCTGTGAACGTAGGCAGACGGGAAGGTGCGGGCAACCTGCCGATCGATGTCGCTGTGCTCGCCCTGCAGGAGGTCGCGAGGACGGGCCCGCCCTTCGGCCAGCGGCACCCAGGCCGTGTCGTCGAGTGCGTTCAAGGCGCGGTCGCGAAACCGGCGCGCCTGTGGGTCCTCGGGCAGCGGCGTCGCTGCGACGAGCTCGAACAGGCTGAGCAGGTCCACGTCCGGCCTGCCGGCGAGATCCTGGACCGCCTCCGCTGTCAGGTCGGCGAGCGCGTCCAGAACGGCATCGTTTTCCTTCGTGGCGCCGCGGAAGAAGCCGGTCCGGGCGGCGTCGACTTGGAAGTAGCCGTGTGCCAGGAAGGGCAGGCCCGAGCCGATCGCTGTCGGGAAGAAGAGGTGGAATGGCGCCGCCGGTTCGTTGGGGAAGGTCCGAACTGCGTGTGCCGTGCCTTCGGCATCCTGGGCCAGCCGCACGCCCACAGCGGTGTCGTCGGCGAGGCTGCGGTTGTCCTCCGTGCGGCGGTACAGCGCCCAACGGCTGCTCGTTGCCTGGCCGCGACGGACGACAACCCGGTCAACCCGGGTGCCGCTCGCGAGATGTGCGCTCGACAGCACCTCTGGAACGATGTCTTCGGCGGTGCCGGCGATGTGATCCTCGATGCGGACTGCGTCAAACGTCCCTAGCAGCAAAAGGATTTGGTCCGTCACATCGTTGAAGGAAGCGCGAACTCGGTCGAGCCAGGCGTCCCGGTCTCCATCGGTCCAGGGCAGTCGTACAACAGTATCGAAGCCGTCAGCCGCCAACTGTTGGACCCGCAGAGGCTGATCCGCGAGCCAGGTCGGGTAGCGCAGGACGGGGACGCAGTCGGTTTCGGAGGTGTCAGGCTCCCGAACTGCCTCCAAGAGGGTGGGCCAGTCAGGGCTGCCCTCGCGGATCCGCTCCAGCGCGAGGGCGTGATCAAACCGCAACGACAGATGGTCGGCGCCGCCGGCGGCCAATCCCGAGAACAGCTCGGGGGTACGGGACACTTCGAGCACCGACTTAAATCCAATGCCCTTGTGTCCGATGGCCTCGCCTGCAGCCTTCGTCGAGTGGCCGATATGGCCCAGTGAGTTAAGGACGACCTCCGCCGGGAAGGCCGCGCCCTGGTTGGCTACTAGCAGCGCCGGGCCCTCGTCGTCGAGCACGACCCGGACGCGCGAGCGGCCGGTCCTGCCGGTGGCGCGCCAGGCGTCGGCGGCGTTCTGCAGCAACTCGATCAGGAACCGCCCGTGGTACTCCCGGCCGAGCAGCCGTTCCGCTCGCGCGAACGACAATGTCATCTGGACCTGCTCGCTCGTGGTGTGCGCAGCGCAGCGCTCGGCCACCACCCTGGTCACGAGCTCGCGGCCGGTCAACATCTCAAACAGCCCGCCGCGTATCGGGAGGGATGGGCGGCACTCCGGGCGGTGCTGCGGGTGCCGACGCCAACCGAGCCCAATTCGCATCGAGTTGGCCGCTCTTTGCGTTGTGCCAGGCTCCTTCGGTCATACGCCCACGATGTGCAGCCTGTGCGGACCCGAGAACCACAACCCGGTCACCTTCGATCGTCGGAACGTCCCCAAGGTGCCCACGGGGCGTACGACGACGTCGACGTGCCACGACCGGTCGCCAAGGTCCGGCAGCGACCGGCCATGCTCGACAAGGGCGCGGTACCAGCCGACCATGCCCTCGAGCAGTAGGACCGCCCGACGCTCGCTCGCGTCGCTGTGCAGAAGCAGCCCACCCTGTCGGCGCTGCCGAAGCGGACCATGGCAGTGAAACGACAGGTGGAGGGGGTCGCTGCTCCCAGAGCCGAGGGGAGCGTTCCCGCCGGCCGCGTCTGCGTCGGCCCGAGTCGCCTGGATCCACCGCTGGGGGACGTCGACCGCCACTCCATCGTCCCGGTATCCGGTGAGCTCTGATACCTGTTGGCTCAACTCAAGGTGTTGCCTCGTCCACAGCCAACCGGCAAACCAATCCAGCTGCCCGTCGGCATCCCAGACCTGAGCCATCAGGCGGAGGCGCGGATCATCCAGGGGTTTACCGGCTTTGTACCACCAGCGGAGCCCGCGGTCTGGGCGCGGCCAACCGAACGTGTAGATAAGCATGGTCAAGAGAGGCGTCCAGTAGCCCAGGGCAGTCGCGTTCTCGGCGGGGCCTGCACCTCGAGGCGCGGACAACATCTCCTCGTGCGTCAGCGGCGAGTTGAGAGCCCGAAACATCCAGGGAATGGCGAGGCCCCATTCGATCTGCTCGCCGCAGGCGTCCTCAAGGGCATCATCAGCGACCGCACCCTTGAGCCATTCGGGATATGGCCTACGCACGCGGCGTCGCGATCCCGTGTCCTTAAGTCCGTAATTGCCCACGGTGCAGTCCTCCCGCACTTGACGCGACGCTACATGGAGTCAACACCCAGTAACGACAGTGCGTAGCGCTTTCGGGTCAGGACGATGTGGCGGCCGGGGGTTCGCGCGACATGTGACGCTTGTCATCCACCGGCAAGCAGGCCTACGGGTCCCGATTAGGTGCTCGATCCCAAACACCCCTGCATCAGCGCAATAGGAAAACTCCTGTGGTTCCTTACGATGCCGAGCGCAGTCGCACCTTGGTTGCTCCCAGCATCTTGCGGTCAGCCCGTGCGCGCCGCCGCTGGTCGTCCGCGATCCGCTTAAGCCTCGCCCGCTGTGCCCGATCCGCTTTGGCCTTGATTCGTCGGCAGTTCAGTTCGTCCACCTCTGTCTCGGAGAGAGATATATACCGGTCGAGAACCTATCTTGTGTAGCGTGTGAAGTTGGGTCTTGGCCACCATCCGGTGCACAGCTTGCTTCGTGACCCCCAATTTTTCGGCGGCTTCGGTCAACGTGATCCAGTCGGCCAGACGTGGCGCTTCAGCAGACAACGACATCAGTTCTCCCTTGGTTCGCTGAGCGTGCTCCGCATGACCGTCCTTGTGTCGTCAACCACTGACGAGCTCGGCCGCGCTTGCGCCTCCGAGACATGTCCGCTCAAGCCAGGCGCAGGCGGTCGGTTGGATGCGTTGGCAGGCCTCGAAGGTCGTCCAACCCAGGCGCTTCGGGACGCTGGCCAGCTGATCAGGGTTCCTGTGTGGGAGGTGCTGATGCAGCAGGGCGGTGTCTGCCTGATAGGCGTTCATAAGATGGCCGTACAGCCGGGTGGAGGGCTTGTCTTTGAATATCTGCGGCGTGACTAGCACGAAGCAGGTCCGGTCGGGACGTCTTGTCGTCAGGGGAGGCTGAACGTGCAAGTTCTCGTCGAGCAGGACGTCGATGGTGCGCGCGATCTGGTTGCGGATCGCGTCGCGCTCTGTGTGCGTGGAGGCGTCGGAGAGCACCTTGGCCTCGAATACGACCGCGAAACCGGTCTTCGGGGCGATGAGCATGGCATCAGCCTTCGTGGTGCCTTCCTCTCTAGCTCGGACGTTTCTGGCGCGGATCCAGGGGATCAGACCTTGCTCATCCCGGATGTCCGGGTTCCGCATCCACGTCCTATAGGAGACCGGGGAGGGAAGATTGACCTCAAAGAACAGTTGCAGTTCCTTGCCCGGCTCCTCCGCCAAAGCATCCTGCCATGAGCTGAAGCCCGGCAGCGGGGGTGTGTCCCCCAGCGCCGAAGTAAGTACGGCCGTAAGGGCCTCCACCCGATCATCTGCGTGGAAGAGCGCCATCAAGGCAGACACGATCCAAAACCGCTCATCCTTCTCGACTTGGTGGTTCTGCGCGTTGCACCCCGTGGGCTGGCCCCCGCCGGTGATGCCCTGTCGATGCTGCTCGTTGGCATGTGCCGTCGCAGTAGCTGCGCTCTGTTCGTAGTACCTGAGGTGGCGCTCGACGAACGCCTGATTGGGCGTCCGGGGCGCTGCCGGCCTCCCCACTGGGGCGAAGTGCTGCAGCAGTTGGGCGCGGCGGAAGGGCAGGTAAATCGGATGTATGAGGTCGTCGGGCGCTGCAGGCCGAGTTGACGCAATGTCGTCGATCGTCATCGATTATTATCGGCAGCGCGCGGCGGATCTGAAGTCCCAGCCGCAGCCCGAGCAGGGTGCCCGGCGCATAGTCCGACGGCGCCGCAGTCAAAGGGGAGAGGCTCGAGTGCCACTCTTGGCAGTTGCGCCGATGTGCCTTACGCTCCCTGCCCTGGGATTGCAGCGGTGGAGTTCGACAATCTCCCAGGCCTCCCGGTGGCTGGACCCGCGGCCCCACTCGGCTACGCCAGGCGCTGAAGGGCAGCGCGCATGGCGAGGTTGAGGTTGGCTCCGGGCAGGACCGCGAGTATGTCGTTAAGGCACTCGTCGACTGGCCGGCCCGTGATGTCTGCGCCGTACAGGGCGGCCACCGTTGGCGTGCGACTCTGCGCCTGCACGCAATGCAGCAACACCTTCTTTCCTTCAGCGCGTAACGAGGCGACGGCGGTTGCTGCGTCGCGGAGGACGAAGTCCAGATTGGGATTCCTCGCCGCGTCGTTGTCGTCGACGAGCCAGACCTCGACGTGGTCCCGCTCCGCGACCACACCACCCGGTCGATCTTCCACGCCCAGCCGGCACAGGGAAACCACGGCGTCCACACCGGCCAACAGCGCGTACAACGCGCCGATCCCCGACAGCCAGACGCCGTCATCGTGGGGATGGCGGGCGAGCACGTCGACGCTGCCGAAGGAGCTGTAGTTCATGCGGTCGCCGCTCGGCCAGCCCTGCCCGTCGGGGTGACCGCCGCGAGCGCTGAGCACGCCCAGGCGCACCAGGTCGCGGGCCCGCAGACCCGGCCAGCCGTGCAGGATGCGCCGCCACCTGGCGGGCACCGCGGAGGCACCCCACCGCGCCCCCAATAGGGCACCGGCGATCGCGGCGACCGTGTCGGTGTCGCGTCCCCCGCGGACGGCGGACTCCAGGCCCAACTGCAGGTGGGAGGCCGGGAATCCCGGCGCCGCATGTTCCCCGGCAGGCTGCGTGGTCGTGATGGCGCACCAGGCGCCTTGCAGTGCCTGTACCACCCAGCCGTTGCGGTCGAAGTCGGCTGGCCGGCTGGCCTCCGCCTCGTCGAGGCGGTGCGCCCAAACTTCAGCCCGACCCTCCGGCAAATGGCTCAGCGCGGCCCGAAGCCCGTCGAAGCTGGCGTGGAGCACGGCGTGCCGGATCGCCAGGCACCACAACGCACACGCCTCGCCCGCCTCAGGGTCATGATGCGTCAACGCACTCACCGCCGTCGCCGCCTCGACCAGGCCCGCCGGATCGTCCAAATAGGCCAGCGCCACCGCAGCAGTCCGCATCAGGGACCCATTGCCGCCGGACTGCCCGCTGCGCTGATGCTGCACCGTCGCCGCTGCCCGCACGTCCGCGGCGCTGGGGAGCCCCTCCCCCCGGTGGACAGCACCGCGCTTCGCCGCCGCCAGCACGCTTCGCGTCTGGATGCCGACATCCTTGGCGCCCTCCGCCCAACCCACCCACCGAGCCGCAATCACGTCCTGGACCACCGCGGTCCGAATATCACGCCCCGCCGCGGTGACCTCCGCAATCGCCACCGCCATGGACGTGTCGTCCGTCCACTCCCCCGGTGCCCACCCGAACGAGCCGCCACCCACCATGGCGACCTCGGCGCTCACCTTCAGCGGAGGTCCGAACTCGTACCCTGCGCCCAGCGCGTCACCGCACGCCATCCCCAGCAAGACACCGGCGGCCCGGTCAGTCTGCGCCGTCGTCAAACTCGGCGGCATCTGGACCTCCGGCACGGTATCGGGTGGACCCCGCCGCAGTCACCATCTGCCGCAGCGGGCACAGCACCCTTCCTATCACTCGCGGGCCTGGCAGACGGGTCGAAGCTCACAACGCTCGAGCCAACCGCTCACCTTCAGAGCCAGCACACCTTGCTGCAGGAGCCGTCCTGCCAATCCGGATTGCCTGGAGAGCTCGGCCGCCTACTTCGCCCCATCCCCCGCGGTGAGGGGGGACGGAACGGATGGTGCGACCCTGGTCGCGGCCTATGGCTGTTCCGGCGGCCGACCACCGGGCCGCGCGAAGACCAGGCTCGCCGCCGAGGGCTGTCGTCCGGTGACCTGTTCGACGGCGCGGGCGTAGGCGGCGAGCTGTGGCGCGTAGTGGTGCTGCTTGGCAGCGATCTCCGCGTCGGTGGTCGCGCGGTCGGTCTTGTAGTCGAATATCGCCAGCCCGTCCGGCCCGTCGACGAGCAGGTCGAGGTAGCCCTCCAGAAATCGCTCGCCGTCGCGAACGACCACGTAGACCTCCGACAGCGAGCTGCGTGCACCGATGAGGGCACGTTGGAGTTCATCGGAGCCCAGGGCGGACCAGACCCGGCTTTCGATGTCGGCCTGCAGCTGCGGGATCTGCTGCTCGGCGCAGGCCAGCCGTGCCAGGGCGGTGACCTCTGCCGGTGCCGGCCGGCGGAGGTCGCCGAGGAGTTCCAGCACGCGGTGGGTCGCCGTACCGATGGCGGCGCCCCGACTGGAGCTGCGGCGCCGGACAGTGCGCGAAGAAACGGTGTCAGCTTCGTCGGTGGCCCTGTCCGGTTCGACGGCGGTCTCGTCACCGGTTCCGCCGGCGGCGACGACGAGGGCGGTGGGGTTGGTGGCGACCCGGCGTCGGACCGCCTCGAGCAGATCGGCCCGGTCTGCGGCGAACTGCGTCCGGTCGGGCAGCGTGACGACCTCGGCCGGGGTGGGCGGTTCGGCCCGGCGCGTCCCGGACGGAATGTCGGGCTCGACGCGGGCCAGGTCGCCGACCGACAGCAGCTCCCACAGCCGCTGGGCGGCGCTGCGCTGGGCGTTCGCACCCTTTGGCGGCGTGTGGTAGCAGCCGAGCACCAGATGATCCATGGCACGGGTGAGGGCGACGTAGAGCAGCCGGACCGCCTCACGACGGTTCTGCTCCTTGTCATCGCCGGCCGCCGCAGCCCAACCCGCCGTCTCCAGCTTGCCTGCCTTGAAGCGGATCTGCGGGCCGTCGTCAGTCCACAGCACCGACGGCGGGCGGCCCGCGCTACCGGCCAGGCCCGCGACCATAGTGACGGGAAACTCCAGGCCCTTCGACCCGTGCACGGTCAGGATCCTTACCGCGTCGTCGTCGGGCTCGGGGACAACGGTCTCCAACACGTCGGCTTCGTCGTCCATCTGCCGCGCCGCCCAGGCCACGAAGCTCCCCAGGCCCGACCCGCCGCTGTCGCACCAGCCGCGGGCCTGATCGACGAGGAAGCGCAGCCGGCGCCAGTGGTCGCGGGGACGGCGTTGGGAAGCGGTGAGCTCGACTAGTCGCAGTTCGCGCACGACCGTTTCGACGAGCTGGTTGACCGGCAGCCACCAACGCTGGTCGTGCCAGGCGCGCAGGGTCGCCAGCGCCGCGGCGACCGGGTGCTCGGCATCGAGGGACTCCGGTGTGGCCGCGAACAGCGACCAGGAACCTCCGGCGGCACGCCAGGTGACCAGATCGGCGTCGGAGCATGCCAACCCAGGGTTGCGCAACGAGGCCAGCAGCGCGACCTGATCGGCCGGGTTGTCCACGGCCTGCAGCACGGCGACAACGCCGCCCACGGCATCGGTGCTCCACACCAGCGATCGGCTCTCGATCCGGTACGGCACTCCACGCGCCTGCAGCGCGCGCTCCAGCGCCGGCAGCGACGTGCGCGTCGGCAGCAGGATCGCCATGTCCTGATAAGACGCCTTCCTCCCACCTCCGATGGTCCACGCTCCCCGGGCGCGGACCGCGACGTCGGCGAGGTGAGCCGACTCCCGCTGACGCAGCGTCGCCATGCTGGCGCCGGGTCGCGGGCCCCCGAGCAGGAGAACCGGAAGCTCACCGCCGTCGGCACCGCGGTGCTCCGTGAGGTTGGCGTACGGGATGCCCGCGTCGGGGTCCTGGCCGATGAGGGCGGTGAAAGCGGCATTCGCGGCCTTGAGGACGCCCGGGACACTGCGGAAGTTGACCTGAAGCCGGGTGGGCTCGTACTTGTCGCCGACGGCGGTGAAGATGTCGATGTCGGCGCGACGGAACCGGTAGATGGACTGCTTGGGGTCGCCGACGAAGAACAGCCGGCCCTCCTCGACCGGGATCTCATTCCAGCTGCCGGGATCGCCGTTGTCGCACGTCCCGGCCAGCAGGCTGGCGATCTCGACCTGCAGGGGGTCGGTGTCCTGGAACTCGTCGATCATCAGTACCGGCCACTGGTCGTGCAGCCGGCGGCGGACATGCGGGTCGGTGCGCAGCACATCGCGGGCCAGGACGAGCAGGTCGTGGTACTCCAGCGCACCGGCGTCACGTCGTCGGTCGGCATCCTGCAGCAACCATTCCTGGACGCGGGCGCCGAGCGCCTCGGTGGCGGCGGCGCCCACGGTGGCGATGATCGCCTTGCGCGCCTGGTCGGCGTCGGTGAGGGCGGCCACGACCGTCGGCTTGTCGAGACCGGCTCTCTTCCACTTTGCGGCCTGGCCGGAGCCGCAGAGGATGGCGGCGCGGTCTAGTGCCTCCAGTAAGTCGAGCGGATGGTCGAGGTTGGTGAGCTCGACCACGAGTGGTCCGACGTTGTCGCGCAGATGCGCGGCGAGGCCGTCGTCGGGCCAGCGGTCCTCGTCTGCAAGGGCGACCCGCAGGGCCCGGACCACCTCCTCTGCGCCGGCCGGCGGGAGCGGCGGGACCATCAGCGGATGGCCGCGCAGCCGGTCCCAGGAGCCGCCGAGGGCCGCCGCGACGGTGCGCAGCTGATTGAGCGTGAACCCGAGCGTCAGTGCGCGCAGCAGGTGCTCGCGGACGACGGGGTCGTCGAGTAGTGCGTCGACGAAGTCGTCCCAGGACTGCTGTGCCTCCTCACCGCCGCCTTGGGTGGCGGCGACGGAGAATCCCGGCGGGAGGCCCGCCTCCAGCGGCGCCTGCGACAGGATCCGGGAGGCAAAGCCATGCAAGGTAGTGAGGACAGCGTCGTCGAGGGTGGCCAGGCCCTGGGCCAGCCGCTGCTGCTCGGCGGCCGAGTACGCGTAGCCGGCGTAGAGACCGGTCTCGTCGGGCTGCAGCCCCTCCCGGAGGCGGTTGCGCAGCTCCGCCGCGGCGTTCTCGGTGAACGTGATGGCCGCCAGTTGAGACATCGCGGTGAGGTGGCCGGTGGCGATCATGTGCACGGCCCGGGCGACCAGGGCGGTGGTCTTGCCGGTGCCCGCGCCGGCCTCAACGAACAGCGTCTCCGCGAAGCTGGTGCGGATGGTGTCGCGCGCCGCCTGGTCGTCGGGCGGGCTCACGGACCGGCCTCCGCCGGGTCGACGAGGTCGGCGTAGGGACGCACGAGCGGGTCCTGCGAAGACTGTTCCCACTGCTCGACGCGGGTGGTGGGGCACACCAGGTCGAAGGGGCAGAAGCGGCAGTTGTCCCAGGTCGCGTGCCTGGTCTGCCACGTCTCTTTCCCGGGATTGGCGGGGTAGACGCCTTCCCGCACCCCGGCAACGACGATGTCGAGCACCTCGGTCAGGCGCCTCTCCTGGGCCGCGGTGATTGGCCCCCCGCGGTGCAGGTCACCCTGCTCGACGAACCAGAACCATGCCTGGACCTCCGCGTCGGGAAGCCCCCGCAGCTGACGGGCGGCTAGGCCGTAGAGCAGCAGTTGGAGTTTGCGGCCACGGTCCACCAGGTCCGCGCCCGCATCGGGATGGGTGAGCTTCGGGATGGTGTCGTAGCCGTAACCATGGCCGGTCTTGTAGTCCACGACGACCAGCCCGCCGGCCTCGGTGGCGTCGACCCGGTCGATCTTGCCGTTGAAGGGCACCTGCCCTTGGGTGGGCAGTTCGACAACGAGTGGGGCATCGCCGTCCCGTCCGAATGCGGCTTCGACGGCGACGGGTGTCGAGCGGCGCTGCTTCCGCAGTGCGCTGTCGTGGGCGAGGACCCGGACCAGACTGCGGCGCAGCCGGGCCAGCTGCGCTGTCCACAGCACCTCGCGGCCGGTCAGCCCGAGAGCAGTCAGTGCGCCGGCCCGGTCTTCGAGGAGCGTTGCGGCGGCGGCGATGTCGGCCGCGGTCCAGGGCGTGTCCGGGGAGATGCCCGGCGACGTGGAGGTGGGCAGATGCCCCGCGATGAAGGTCTCGAGCACCTGGTGGAACAGCGTGCCCTTGTCGCGGGCGTCAACGGTGTCCGCGCCCCCCCGGTCCTCCAGGCCGCGGACGCCCAGGACGACTCCGAACAGGTGACTGGCCGGGCAGGTCGCCCACTGTTGGAGCCCGGTCGCGGACAGGTGCGCGTCGACGTCGGCCCGCAGCGGCCCGGGCAGCGCACCCGTCCGGCCCGACCACGCGTCGAAGGAGCCGGCCCCGCGGGAGCGGGCCGCCTGCAGACCCCGGGCCAGGCGTACGTCGGTTACGGCGAGTTCGTCGACCCTGCCCTGCAGGGTGAGGGCGACGTCCAACTCATGACGGCTGGTGAACGTGCCGGCACGGCGCAGCGCAGCCTCGAAGGACGGGTACGACGTCAGCCAGGGCACATGGAGTCCGCCGGTGTCGACCCGGGCGGAAGTGATCGGCTCGGCGTGCGGTCGGGTGTCGAGCCGACGGGCCTGGTCTACAAACCACGGGGACGGCGACTGTCGTCGCTGCGCCCGAGTGTCGGCCCGCGGGTAGGAAAGGTGGACCGTCTCGGCGGCGGTGAGTGCCGAGGTCCAGCGGTCGCGTTCGTCTGCCCGCCGGGAGGCGACGGTGCGGAGCTCGGGTGACAGCAGCACCCGGTCGGCGTCGGGCAGGACGGTGCTCTCGCGATGCCGGCCGGGCAGCGCATCCTCGGTGCAGCCGAGGATCAGCAACAGGTCGAAATCCGCGCCGGCGACGGAGCGCATCGATCCCACCAGCACCCCACGGCCCACGGTGGTGCCGCTCGGCACCGCAGCATCGAGCCCTTCCTCCAGTGTGTCGGCGATCGCGGTGGGGCTGACGGGGCCCGGGGTGGAGGCCAGTGACTGCAACAGCGTCACGACAGCGTCATAGGCGTCCTGCTCCAGCCGCACGTCAATCGGCTGCCCGTCCGAGGTGTGCGACGACCAGCGGTCGACCTCCCTGCGAGCACCGAGCGACCGGCGGAGCAGTGCAACTAGGCGTTCAGCGGCCTCGGGCCAGGTTGTGGACGTCACGACGGCGTCGGCGACCGCATACAGCTCCCCCACCTCGGTCAGCAGCGCGAGCGCCTCGTCGGCGCGAGCATCAAATTGACAGCTCTGCTCCGGCCGGTCGGCGGCATAGGACTGCTGCTCTTCGGCGTAGCGGGTCAGCCGCAGCCGCCACGTGTCCAGCCCCCGGGAGGCGCCGGCGTCGCGGGACCGCCACTCCCAGCGCACGGCCGGCAACCGGTGCCCGCCGGCGTCGAGCACCGGCCCGTCAGCCATCCACCGCAGGAGATCCGGACGCGGGAACCCCCGCCGGTGCAGGGACAGCAGTCCGCCGACGGTCCGGCCCGCGATCGTCTGGGCGAGTCTGCGCTGGCTCGGCACATGATGGGGGACCTGTGCGACGGTGAGCTGCTCTGCCAGTAGCCGGGCGTACGGCACCGCGGTGACGTAGGCGATGCCGATCCGCTCGGGCCGGCAGGCGGTCCGGACCAGGTGGGCCAGCGTGGTGCGGACGGCGATCCGCACTTCCTCCTCAGCATCCGGCGCGACCACCAACGTCGTCACCGCCGGTACCGATGTGGTGGCGTAGGCGACCATGCCGAACTCGACGCGCAGCCAACCGGCGGTGTCCGCACTAAGCGCCGGAGGGAGGACGACGGTGAGCCGCCCTCGTTCGTGCAGGACTGACAACAGGCACTTCTCCGCCGAGCTGAACGATCCGGCAGCCAGTAGCACCACCTCGGTGTCGGGCGCCTCGTGGGAGGCGACGGCCTGCGCAGCCAGCCCCAGCAGTTCCCTCGGGGTGAGGAAGGCCGCGACCTGCTTCCGGTACAGGCGGTAGAGCCCCATCACATGTCCGCCGCGCATGCTCAGTGTCGGCGACAGATTTGCCACGTCCGGTGGGGCGCCGTCGAGCTCAGCGAACACGCTCGCCAGCAAGCCGGCGGTGGCGCGCTGCCGCTGGGCGGCCCGCAGCAGTGGGCTGTCCTCGGTCGCTAAGTTCAGCACCTGCCGGACCGCGAGGCTCCGGTCAGGCGGTGCCAGCGGGCGCCGCGGGAGGCCTGGCGCGAGGGCCAGAGCCCGGCTGCAGAGCCGCTCGGCAAGCTGCGGCATCGAGCTGAAACGCACATTCGCCCAACCGCGGGGCCTGGCGGCGGCCCGCCGCAGCGTCACTCCCGCCAAGCCGCTGGGGACGACCACGTCGACCGGGGCGAGAACGTCACCACCCTGCGCGGCGGTGATCGCCGCAGCTAAGACCTGAGCGGGCCGATGACCCGGCGAGCAAAGGAAGGCGCGGCCCGAAACGCTCGCCACCCGAGGCTGAGCGGTCAGGACAGCCCTCCCTCCGGGTTTCGGCAAACGCCCCGCCAATTTCCTCCGCTGGCGCCCCCCGCTGAACAACAGTCATCAGCGCATTCCGCAACGCCCCGCCCGTGTCACACCACTCCCGTATCGTCCCTGATGACCTAAACACACAAGGCAACTCCGCGTCCGGCTATCTCCGAGGCCCACTCGCTGCTTCCGTCGGGTCGAGCGGTTGCTGTGCGCCGGTGGCTTGTCACCTCCGCGCGGACGAATGTCCCAGGTGGCCGGTGACTCCCGACCTCGACCAGGAGGAAAGCATGTCCGTCGTTAAGAGTCAGTCGCTGCAGGCTCGTGAGGCCATGGGGGCCGGCGAACTCAGTCCCGCGTACACCGATGCCTTGGACTATGCCGCAAGGCAGCATCGCGATCAGATGCGTAAAGGCTCCCGAGTCCCGTATCTGAGCCACCTGATGAGCGTGAGCTCGCTCGTCCTCGAACACGGCGGAAGCGAGACCGCTGCAATTGCTGGCTTGCTCCACGACGCGGTGGAGGACGCGCCCGATGGGCAAGGGCCGCACGTACTCACCGAAATTGGCGAGAGGTTCGGAGCCGAGGTAGCGGCCCTCGTCCGCGCTTGTAGCGACGGGCTCGACGAGGAGGGGCACCGATCGGGGACGTGGGAGGACCGGAAGCAGGCGTATCTGCAGGCGCTCCGGCACAAGACACCGGACGCCTTGCTGGTGACAGCAGCAGACAAGACGCACAACGCCCGGTGCATAGCCGATGATGTCGGTACTTACGGCCCCGATTTCTGGGGTGTCTTCAACGCCTGCCGTCACCGGCTCGCTTGGTACTACGCAAGCGTCCTGTCCTCCATCGAGGACGCCATGCCCGGCAGCACCATCACCGCATCCCTGCGCGATGCGGTCACCAGGCTGGTTGCCGCCGCCGGCTGTGAGTTTCCGCCCCCCAGGGCCGACATGCCGTCATGCGACTGCCCTGTCAAAGAGTCCGCACATTGAAAAGCTTTAGTACCTCTGCAGGAAGATGTAGGTGAAACCTTCGGGCGAAGCGAAATGAGCAAGACCAGCTGGCTACGTTGACAAGTCGGCCGTTGTTCGCAGGACATCTGGGTTGGTATGCCGGGTAGAGACCGACTCCGACCGGGACTACCCCCACCGGGTGGGCGCTGCCGCGTGTGGGTCCGCGTGCATGACTTCACCGAGCCGGCGACGGTGGACGTGTTCGCCCACGCGGTGACCGATGTCCCGGAGTCGGCGAGGTTGCTGCGGGAGATCAACGAATTGAACGTGGCCAGTAGCGTGCCGACGTTCTACTGGTCCGGCGGCCTAGTGGCGGTCAAGCATTCGCTGCTGGCCGCGAGCGTGGACTGCGAACAGCTTCGCCGAGTGTGCGGGGCGGTTGGCACGGCGGCTGACCATGTCGGCACGCTGATGACGCCGGTGTACGGGGGGACGACGCCGTTCCCGCCGGTCGAGGTCGCGAGGGCTGACGGCGAATCGAAGTGATAACGGACGGGGTGCTGGCTTGAGATCCCGCTGCGTGGGGCATGGGACCGAGCACGACGCCGAATTGCCGCGGCCATGGCAGTTTGCTGCTACGAAAGCAGCTGGGAAGGGCGTTGACCGAGGCGGGGGAGATGTCCTCACCAGCGTCAGCGCCTCTGGTCTGCTGGCAGCCGGCTACGCCTAGGGCGAGCGTCCCCTGCTCTGGCGGAGGCATTCGGCGGCTGAGTTCCTGGGAGTGGTGCAACTCCGGCCCTTGATCCTGACCGTGTTGTTGTCGGTCACGGACGTAGAGAGCCACCGCGTGAGGCTGTGTGAGAACCCGCCAAGGAAACGCACAGAAGGACTCAACGCGATGGCCTTAGACGATTCTGCCCTGCTCGAGATGATCGAGATGCTCCGCCCCGCCGACGGCGGTGAGCTCATGCGCCGGCTCCTCGGCGCGATGCTGCACGCCGTGGTCGATGCGGAGGCGTCCGCCCACATCGGCGCTGCCTTGCACCAATCACCGACGAACGCACAACCCGCCGCAACGGCACCCGCGACAAGGTCGTCACGACTGCGGTGGGGGACCTGACGGTGAAGATCCCGAAGGTCCGAACAGGCTGGTTTTTCCCCGCCCTGCCCCTCGTCGGCGGATCGACGTGGCGCTGCACGCGGTGGTGATGCAGGCCTACGTGGAGGGCATCAGCACCCGCGGGGTCGTCGACCTGGTCATCGCCGAGGGGCGGGACCGGGATCAGCAAGAGCCGAGGTCAGCCGGATCTGCGCGCAGCTCGACGCCGAGGTGGCGATCTGGCGCACCCGCAACCTCGATCACATCGCGTTCCCATACGTGTTCCTGGATTCGACCTACTGCAAGGTCCGCTGGGGCGGCCGGGTTGTGTCCCATGCCGTAGGAGCGGCAGAGATTTCTACCGCACCAAACGGGACGTAGTGGCACCGGACGGCACCACCAACCTGGCCCGTAGGCTTCTGACCTGCGCGTTTAGGGTGGGGCGGGTGGGGCTCGAACCCACGACCGACGGATTATGAGTCCGCTGCTCTGACCGGCTGAGCTACCGCCCCAATCGGCGCCCCGGCTACCCGACGCGTCACATGTGCCCTCGACCGAAGACCCCTGGCCGAGCCACGAGGCTATCGGGCTGCGCCGCACACCAGGGCGCACCCCCCAGCCCCGAACCGCCCCCGACGGAAAGATCGCGTACCGCGGGGTGCGTTAGCTTGGCCGTACCGGACCGAGGAAAGGCCAGAGCATGCGCTCGAATAGCCTGCAAGCCCTCTTTGCCGACGGACTGACGACCGTTAACGGCTGGCTGTCGTGCGACAGCGCCTACCTTGCCGAAGCCATGTCCGTCAGCGGATTCGACTCGATCACCGTAGACGTTCAGCACGGCATGTTCGGCATGGGCGGGGCGATCAGGCTGCTGCAAGGCATTAGTGCCGGGCCGGCCGTGCCGATGGCGCGTTGCCCTTCACACGACCCGGCGGTGATCGGCAAGCTGCTCGACGCCGGCGCGGACGGAATCATCTGTCCTGCTGTGGACACGGCGGAACAGGCTCGCGCCTTTGTCTCTGCCTGCCGATTCCCGCCGACGGGCATCAGGAGCTACGGACCGGCCCGCGCCGCCCTGCACGGCGACCCCGGCTACGTACGCCATGCGGACGCGACGGTGCTCACCTGGGCGATGGTCGAGTCGGCCACCTCCCTGGCCAACCTTGACGAAATCTTGTCGGTGCCAGGTCTCGACGGCATTTACCTCGGCCCGAATGACCTCGCCCTCTCACTCGGTGAGGCACCGGGCCCGGTCATCTCGGCGGCCGCTGTCCAAGCCGCTATCGGCAGGGTGCTGGCCGCGGCCCATGCCGCGGGAAAGGTGACCGGGCTCTTCTGTGCCGACATCGCCGACGCGCGTCGCTGGGGCGAGGCCGGCTTCGACCTGGTGACCCCGGGGAACGACATCGGGATACTGCGCGCCGCCCTGGCCGAGCGGATTGCCGCGGTCCGTGGCGACTCGGCGGCGTCCGAGGCGGCGTTCGAGGCAGCGTCCCAGGCCGATCAGCGTTGATGATCCGGGAGGCCGTCGATGAGGATTGGCCGAACATCTACCCGTTCTTTTCCGAGATCGTGGCCGCCGGCCGGACGTACGCCTATCCGCCGGGCCTGTCGCTCGCCGACGCCCGCCCGTGGTGGATGGAACAGCCGCCCGGCCACACCGTGGTGGCCGTCGACGGCGACACGGTGGTGGGGTCGGCGAAGATGGGACCCAACCGGCCGGGGCGTGGAGCGCATGTCGCAACCGGCAGCTTCCTCGTCGACCCACGCCATCAGGGACGCGGGATCGGCCGGGCGCTGGGCGACTACCTGCTGCACTGGGCCAGGCAGGCTGGCTACCGCAGCATTCAGTTCAACGCGGTGGTCGAGACCAATACCGGTGCTGTCAACCTCTGGCAGTCGTTGGGCTTCGAGATACTCGCCACGGTTCCGCAAGCCTTTGATCACCCGGATGCCGAGCTGGTCGGGCTGCACGTGATGTACCAGGACCTGTCCCGTCACGGCCATACGTGATCGGTCGGGATCGCACCTATGCGCAACAGCAGGTTGGCATAGAAGCGGGTATCCGCAGACACCACGACCAGTGCCACCTGCGGCGTGGCTACCAAGGCGTAGAACGCCATGCGCTCCACCGGTTGAATCTGCACCGAGCCACCGATCCGCGCCAGTATGTCCGCGAATTCACTCCAGATCGGCGGCTCGTCGGCCGCCGCATACTCACCCTCGCGGTCGGGTGCCATCACCATGGCGGCTTCGACGGGCACGCTGCCGGCGAGCGCGCCGGCGATCGTCACAGCGTCAAGGACGCCGGGCAGCAGATTGAGGTGCACCACGGCAGCGTTCGGGCCACGGCTGGTGCTGACCGGATAATTGCCGTCGGCGATAAGGACCAGCGAGCCGTGACCGGCTCCGGCGAGTGCTTGCAGGATCTGCGGATGCTGCAGCGGGCTCGTCAACACGATGAGTTCCTTCCGGCGCCGGCTTGTCGCGCCAGACGGTAGACCCTCAGCGGAAGCCCCGAGGACGAGGCCAGCTATCCGCGCACCCAGCGCAGTTATGACGACAGATAGATGTGCAGGTAGTGGTCCGCCGCCGAATCACCCCGGTCGAAGATCTGACCGCGAGCGTTGTGAAAGTCCCGGGTGCCACCCAGGATCGCCCACGGGCTGCCCATGAGGCTGGGCCGAGCCGTAGCCGCCCAGCCGGGAGCCGGCGGCGGGGGCGGGGGCGTCAGCACCGCGAGGGACTGGAAGTGGATCTTTCCCCGGCCGGTGAGGGTGATCACTCCGGTGCAGAGCTCGTCCTGCTCGGTGAAGGGGTCTCCCGGTACGAGGCTGGTGCACTGGCTGTTCAACACGCCGACCGGCCTTCCCGCCGAATCGGTCAGGTCTTCCTTGCGGAAGCTCTCGTCCCCTGGAGTCGGCCCGGCGGCACCCAGATCCAGCTCGCTGAACGCCGTGGTGCGAGCGTGCAGCACGAGGGTGGTGGCCGCGGCAGTCGGGGGACCGTGGGTGGCCGCCGTGGCGGTGGTTGCCCCGACGATGACCGTTGTCGCCGCCACGCAGAGCAGAACGAGTTTCTCCATGCGGTCACGCGTCCTTTCATCACGTGGCTGCCCTAGGGTGGACTCGAGTTGACTGGCACTCTTTGCCCGCCAACACCCCGGCAGCCTGCGGAGATCACAACGATTGATTACAGTACTCATGAAGTGAATGAGCGCAAGAGCCGCTCTCAATCGGCTGAGGCGACTCGCACTCGGGTGGTGGACAACGCGCGTGACCTGTTCCTGGATCAAGGCTTCGCCGCGACCAGCACCCGTCAGATCGCGGCCGCTGCAGGCGTGACGGAGCGGACCCTGTTCAACATCGTCGCGAACAAGGGCGAGCTGCTCAGACAGGTGATGCTGGCTCATGTCTTCGGCGGCGACGACGGCCCGCTGACCGAGCGAGCCGATTTCGCCGAGATCCTCGACTGCGATTCGGCCGGCGAATTCCTCCACCGCTTCGCCGGCTGGGTGGCGGCGCTGCACCAGCGATCGGCTCGGCTGGCTGAGATGGTCCGGGCCGCTGCCTCCGTCGATGCCGGAGCAGCCAGGCTCTGGGACTGGGGGGTCGGCCAGCAGTCCGCCGACTGCCGACGAATAATCCGGGTGTTCCGCGAGCACGGCTGGCTCCGCGCCGGCATTACGGCTCCGGAAGCCGCGGATTCACTCGCCGTCCTGTCCGGACATGAGACGTACTGGCGGCTCGTCACCGAACGCCACTGGCGCCTCCCCCGCTATCGCCGCTGGTTGGAGCGCCATTGCTCGTCGGAACTCGTCGGATGACCATCCGCGCCTGACAGAAGTGCCGGGGGCAGCGCGTCGGGCACCTGGGCCGGCAACTTGAGCAGGAAAGCCGAGCCCTCACCCGGCTCGCTACTGACCTCTACGGTGCCCCCGCGAGCCGCAACGGTGGCGCGGACAATGGCGAGTCCGAGCCCGGTGCCGGCCTTGGCGCCGGCGGAGTGACCGGTGGCGAAGTAGTCGAAGATGTGCGGCAGGTCATCCGGGGGAATGCCGTGGCCGGTGTCGCGCACCTCGAGGCACAGCTCAGCCGGCGCCTTCCAGGCGCGCAGGGAGATGACGTCGCCCTCTTCGGTGAACTTCACGGCGTTTTCCAGCAGGCAGTCCAGCGCCGTCTCCATCCGTTCGATGTTGACCGTCGCCATTCCGACGTCGCTGGTGACCTCCCACCGGCGCCGGGCAGTCGCGGCCCATCGATGCACCAGGCGGTCGAGTGCGTCATCGAAATCGACGGCGACGGGCTGGGCGGCGGTGTCGACGAGCATCAGGGTGATCAGCCGCGCGGTTTTCCGCTCCAGCCTCAGCAATTCCTCCAGCACGATGCCGGCGTCCTCGTGGATCGCCGGGTCGGCTTCGGCAGCCAGGATCAGCTCGGTATAGCCACGGGCCACCGTCAACGGCGTCCGCAGCTCGTGGGACGAGACCCGGACGAACAGTTGCTGCGCTTCAGCCCGGCGGCGCTCTACCGCGGCCATCAACTCCACCTGCCGCAACGCCGCCTGCCGCCGATGCACCAGCCAGACCATGACAAGAAATATTGCGGCCATCAGCGGCACCTCGGCCAGCTCCTCGCCGCCGATGTAACCGTTCGCCATGTTGCGCCAGAGTGCCGTAAGGGTCAAACCAGCAATGACGCACAGAGCCGCCAACATGGATACAACTCGCCACGGGCGCAGGCCGTGCACCAGGGCGAAGCTGATCCAGACGAAATGAAAGGGGATGGTCTCGTCGCCGGGCAGGGCGAACATCAGCGCGATATTGCCGGCTGCGAAGACCGCCCAGCAGCCCAGCAGCAGCCGGCTAGCCGGCGAGGAGGCTGTATCCCACATTGCGCACCGTCTCGATTCGCTCTACGTCAAGTTTCGATCTCAGCCGGCGGACATAGACGTCGACGACATTGCTGCCTGGATCGAAGGTGTATCCCCACACATCGGCCAAGAGCTCCGCACGCGTGCACACCTGACCGACCCGCTGCATGAGATGGGCGAGCAGCAGGCATTCCCGTAGCGGGAGCGAAATGCTGCGGTCATGGGTTATCAAAGTGTTCCGGCGCAGATCCAGGCTGAGGTTGCCGACCCGCAGGACCGCAGATGGCACCGCTTCCTCCGGCAGCGGGGGGGGCCGCAGGCGGGCGTGGACCCGCGCGACCAGCTCCGCCACGGCGAACGGCTTGGCCAGGAAGTCGAGAGCTCCCATGTTGAGTACTCGTACCCGCGTTTCGATCTCCGGTACGGCAGACAGCACGAGCACCCGTTGGTCCGGTCGTTGCCGCAACAGCGCGGCGAGCAGATCGGCACCGTTGAGGCCCGGCAGCAAGAGGTCGAGGATGACGAGGTCGTACGGCTCGCTCAGAGCGCGAGCCAGCCCGTCCGGGCCGGTTCCGGCCACCTCGACGTCGAAATCCTGCGCCCGCAAAACGCGCTCGACAAAACGGCTGATCCGCTCTTCGTCCTCGATGACCAGTAGCCGTGCCACAACGCCACCCAACGGTTGACCGGCGGGCGGCGGCGGGCCCCGCACCCGGGCCCGGCCGGTCTGCTGCGCTTGCTGTATATCCCTTAGCGGCCCGGGCCGCAATCCCCCAGCCACCTGTGCGGCCGACGTACGGTCAAGGAGGCGCCTTAGCGGGTCAGCCGGCTGAGCCGCCTCGAGCGGAGCTGCGATGCACCGTAAAGCCCTCCGAATGGCCGGGGAGCGCGGCGAATGCCTGCAACCGGGCCAGCACCGTACCGGTCGCCAGCGGCATTGACAGCCACGCCGCGCCCGCCCCTCCCCTGCTGGCCCCGGCCGGCAGTCCCTCGTCGTCCAGCACCAACACCCAGCGGCGCTCGTACGTCATGCTGATCAAGCTGTCGCCGATGCTGCCCCGGCTGACCGACCGCACCCGAACCTCGTCGTACGACGTCTCAGTTGCCTGCAGCCGGGCCGGTTCGCCTGCGCCGGCAAGGGAAAGCTCGCCCATCCTAAAAAAGCCGCTAAGACCGCCGTCGGCCGTCTGTTGTTGCCTGCACATGATCTGCTCCTCGCCTCGGCCCTACGGGGCACGCTCCCGTCACCGTGGCCCCGCAGTCTGTGCGCACGCTGTGTTGCGGGTGAGAACTTGATGTCACCGGGCGGGTGCCAGCAGGCAGTGTTGCTGGCCTCGACGCCCCCGCCCGCCTACTGTCACGTCAGGGCCGGCCGGCCGGTCGGCCGGTCGCCGTGGTGGAGACGGCAGGGCTGATGAGCGACCAGGGCGGTGTCCCCCTTGCCGATCTCAGCTCGCTGCTGTGGCCCCTGCTGATGTCCCAGGCCGCCTGGCTGGCCGCACTCGGCATTCTCGCCGCGGCTGCCGCGCTCCAGCTTCGCCGGCAGCGTCGTGGGCTGAGCGGGCCTGGAGAACACTCCAAGCCGGCTGAGCCCGCGGCCCGGCGGTTCCTGCGGATCGCGCTCGGGCTGCTGTGGATCGTCGACGGTGCCCTGCAGGCCCAGGCGCTGATGCCCGCCGGCTTCATTCTGCGGGTCGTCGCGCCCGCGGCGCAGGGCAGCCCCGCGTGGCTGAGCACGTTGGCGCAGCCGCTCATGCGGTCGTGGAGCCGGCATCCCGTCACGGCCGACGCCGCTTCCGTCTGGGTGCAGATCGGCCTCGGGTTGCTGATCCTGCTCGCCGTACGCGGCGCCGTCGCGCGGTTGGCGTTGTGGGCCTCGATCGCCTGGGCACTGGTGATCTGGGTGACCGGGGAGTTCGTCGGCGGCCTCCTGGCGCCGGGGGCATCCTGGCTGAGCGGCGCGCCGGGCGCGGTGCTGGTCTACCTGCTGGCCGCCCTCCTGCTGGCCGCGCCCTGGGCCTGGTGGGACACCGGCCGGGCAGCCCGCCTGGCCCGGCGATCGGCCGGCGCCTGGCTGCTCCTGGGCGCCGGCCTGCAGGCACTGCCGTGGGAGCGGCAGTGGTCGGCCGCGTCCCTGACCGGGCCCTTCGACGACGGAGCCGGCCAGGCCCAGCCGGCCGTCTTCCGGGCGCCGATCCGGCTGGTGGGTTCGTGGGCCGGCGCACACCCCGTCGCGGCCAACGGACTGCTGATCGCCGCACTGACCGCCGCCGGGCTGGGCTTGCTGGCCGGCCGCCGCCTCGCTGTAGCGGGCGCGGCTGCACTGTGCCTACTCACCTGGTGGCTGGCGCAGGACTTCGGTGTGCTGGGCAGTCTGGGGACCGACCCGAACTCCGGCCTGCCGCTGGCGCTGCTCGTGCTGGTCGGCTGGCCCTCACGTGCCGCACCGCCACCTGCCCCGGCCCGGCCATCCTCGTCGGCGCGCGGGCCTGCGGTGCGCGAGCCCCTGCGGGTCGCCGGCAGCGCCTTCGGAGTCGGCTTCGGAGTCGGCGCGCTGGGCCTGTCGCTGGTGCTCGCCGGTTCCCTGCTCAGCCCGGCCGACGCCGCCTCGGTCGTCGCGGACAGCGGCGGTGGCATCCAGGCCCTCTCCGGCCAACCGGCGCCGGCGTTCACCCTGCCGGACCAGACCGGCCGGACCGTGTCCATGGCCGCCCTGGGCGGGGGGTTGGTCGTGGTCACCTTCCTCGACCCGGTCTGCAGCGACGAATGCCCGCTGATCGCCAACCAGCTGGCCGAGGCCGACCGCTTGCTCGGACCGCAGATGCGGCGCGTACAGATCGTCGCGATCGACGTCAACCCGGTTTTTCACGCAGTGGCTGACGTGGCGGCCTTCACCAGCTCCCACGGGCTGTCCGACCTCCCCAACTGGCACTTCGTCGCCGGCCCGGCGGCCACCCTGCAGTCGCTGGTCGCCGCGTACGGAGGCGGGATCGACGTGCCCGCGGTCGGGATGGTCGGCCATCCGCAGGGCATCTACTTCGTCGTACGCGGGCGCCTGGCGGCTTATCTGGGCGACGGCGCCAACGCCGAGCTGACCGGCGGCTACAGCGCCACCGTAGGCGAGGAGATCCGGAAGCTGCTGCGGTGAGCAAACCCCGAGCCGCCCTGGCCGTTGCCGCCACCCTGCTCGCGGGCGCCTGTGCCCAGTCGCCGTCGTCCTCTCGTGGGCCGGAGGCCGGCCAGCCGGCCCGCTCGCCCTACCTGGTGATGGTCGACGCCCGATCCGGCTGGGCCGTGGTGCCGAGCCGGTCGGGTTGGGCGCTCCTACACACCGGCGACGGCTGGGCGTCCGCTACAAACGCCACGCCACCGGCCGTGCCGACCGGTGGCGGCCTGCTGCTCGCGCGCGTCGGTGCCGTTGCCGGCTTGGCCGTCGGCGTGCTGCCCGTCGACCGGCTGACCGTGTCCCCGGTGCTTTACGGCGGGGTCGGCTCGGCGTGGACGACCGCCGAGCTGCCCGGTGGCCTGGTGTCGGCCCGCGGCGCGCTGGCGGCCGCCGGCAACGCTGCCCTGCTGACCCGGGCAGGGGGCACGCTGGTCCGCCGTGCGCCGGGTCGCTGGATCACGCTGACCGACGCTTCCCGCCTGGCTCCCGGGTCGGGCTTGCGACTGGACGCGGTCACCTGGGCCAACGCGCGGCGGGGATGGCTCACCGGCCATGCGCCAGCGGGTGCGCCGGTCGCGTTCTCGACCGACGACGGCGGTCGTACGTGGGACGTGATCGCGCGCGCGGGGCACCGGTCCGCGGCGGCGCTCGCCCCCTGCGACATGGGCACGCGGTGGCTGCTGCCGGTGTCCGCCCTCGGCGGTTCGGTGCGGCTGATGGCCAGCGCCGACTCGGGGGGCACCTGGACGACCGGCGCGCCCATCCCCGCCGCGGCCAAGCCGGCGTGGGGCTGCGACGCCCAGCGCGTGTGGCTGGTCGGCGGCTCGGCCAGCGGCGAGCGCCTCTATTCGTCGGCCGACGCGGGCGCGTCGTGGCAGGCCAGGGCTCCTGCTCCGGCCGGCCTCACCGACCTGGCCCCGACCGGCGGTGGCGCGGGCTGGGCGATGGGCCTGGCCGGCGATCGACCGGTGTTGTGGCAGGTCAGCGGGGACGGCGCCGTCTTTCGCCGGACCGCACTACCACGCGTCGACGGCGTGCAGCCCGGCTGACGCTGATGGCCCCTCGTTCAACGGCCCCGGGACGACGGGCTTGGGACCGGTCACGAATGAGGTGGTGAGCGCCGTCGCCACGGCGGCGACGGCGATCCACGCCCACCAGATCCGGCCCAGCCGCACCTGCCAGTGATTGGTCGCGTCGTACTTGCCGAGGCGGGCCCGATTCCACAGGCCCACGCCGATGAACAACGTCAGCAGCAAGTGGAAGATATTCGCTCCGGCCAGAGTGATGACTGACGAGGCGTAAGCGCCGGTGTAGGTCCGGAAGGGGAAGGTGAAGAACTGGATGCCCTGGATCACCAGGTCGATCACCAACAGCAGCAAGGCGATCGCCGTGCCCGTCTGCAGTCGACGCCGGTCGCCCTTGCGGATCCCGATCTCGGCCCAGCGATAGGCGACGGCGCTGAGGACGAGGCCCAGAGCGATGACCCAACCCACCCAGATGGGCGAGGTCGACGTCTTGGCGGGGATCCAGTTGCCGCGGGTATTGAGGCCGCGGAGGTAGAAATAGGTGAACAGCATCGCGGCCACGAACGAGGCGTCGGCCAGGATGATCAGGAGTACGCCGACCCGCCAGCGGCGGCCCACTACGTTGACATCCTCGGGGTGGTGTCCCCCGGCGGTCGGCGCTGCCGTGCTGGTCATTGTCATGCGACGGGCCTGGTCGCACCGGCCGACGCGCCCGGACCCACCGGTCCGCCGACGCGCTCGGGCTCAGCGCCCGGCTGCACGGCCGGATGGGTGTGGGCCGGCTGGTCGACCTCGCCGTAGCCGTACGGGTCAGCCGTGACGACCGGCAGCACCAGGAAGTTTTCCAGCGGGATGGGGTTGGGCACCTGCCATTCCAGCGTTTTCGCTCCCCACGGGTTCGCCGGCGCCACCGGCCCGTGCCGCCAGGAGCTGACTACCGCGTACAGCAGGACCAGCATGCCAATCCCGATGAGGTAGGCGCCCAAGGTCGACACCTCGTTGCCCCTGGTGAACAACGACGAATAGTTCACCACCCGCCGCGGCTGGCCCGCCATGCCGACGGCGAACATCCCGAGGAAGGTGATGTTG
>JAABUW010002318.1_pt1 | contig 29241 bp, 29 predicted proteins | sample 5560081 | NCBI WGS metagenome assembly JAABUW01 (sample SAMN10711882, study PRJNA513363) | rock metagenome | isolation source: Antarctica rocks | place: Antarctica: Victoria Land, Knobhead sud | reverse complement strand
GAGATCGAGAGCCTAAAGTGATTCGCTTATCCATCTTTTTGCACTCCGTGTCTGCGGTCCTTTTCCTCCTGTCCGTCACCATAAACCCAGTATTGGATGCCCAGTCCAGTATCGCAGCATGCCTGGAAAATACCACACATCTTGAACGCCAATGGAACTTTGCCCGGCTCAGCGTTGAAAAAGTAGGCCATCTTCAGCGCATCTCCCACAAGCCAATTCGCCAATACGGACAGTCGAAAGCCTTTGCAGGACTGGGCACGCTGGTTGGCAAAAACCTGAGGTAGAGGAAGGACAGCTTCAACGGCCAAGCCTACGTATCCAATAAATTCCGTGTAGAGAGAGGAGTTGGTTGGGCGAAAGATTGTATGGAGGACGAGCAGAGCGAGGGTCAAGCCGAGGACGTACTCCCAGTATCTGATTGGTCGCACGTCCGTCAGCCTGAATTCAACAGAATCTGCATTGTGCCCCCAGCCTTTGCATTATTGGAAAGCTGCCGGGCCCCTGGTAGGAGAATGCACTCACGGTCGTTGTGCCTTCCACCTCCAGAAGTTGAATGGCCGACCCTCATGCATTCCCTTGAATGGTCCTTCATCCCTCCGCGTAGGTCGGTGATCAAGGGCTACTTTGAGAAGCACAGTCTGCACAGCTACCATGATGATAGCCTGTACGAGGAGAGCAGGATCATATCGGGCGCCTGGCCAATAGAAGATTTTCAGTATGGAAGCCGTGAGCATGATGAAGGGTATATCGAGCGAGAAGCCGGCCGACGTGCGTGTACGTTTAATAGAGAGTATTTGATCAGCGTAGGATGTCAAAGGAGAGAGTATTAGACTGGTCGAAGGTGTCAGTCAAGAGAATCTTTTCAATAAAGACTATAGTGTGAGAAAAGGCCTTACAAGATAGGCGTGATGGAGGCTATCAACGTCCCCACGAAGGCCATGACGGGTGGTATCAGCAGAGGCAATGTCTTTGATTATGAAGGTACTCGGGAGGAATCATCATGAGGGCATTTCAAGAGAAGTGGACGTTGAAGACGTTAGATTCAAGCTACTGTAGATATTGGAGACGCCGAAGCCCGCACAATATACAGGTACAAACGTGATGACTTCAACGCATGGGGAGACAGGTGAGAACCTAATGACGGGCCTTCGCTCCAGCATACGAACAGTGTGATGCACGGAAAGGTAAAGAGAAACCTTTAAGAGCCGTCGAGCTCGATATAATTTCCTGGCTGAGTAAGCAGCGAAGCGCCTTGGCCGCCGTTTTTTTTAGCCATAATCATTGAATGCTGCCTCCGGAGCTTATGGACCGAGTATATGAAGTCGATCCAAAGCTCTGCTGCTGGCGCTGAACGTCCATCGTGACTTGGCTTGGGTCGGCGTGCTCCAAGTCGGGCGGTTGCCCCACCCCCAAGTCTCCGACCAGCTCGACTGCCCCTTTTGCAGGTCCGCCTCCAGCTGTGCTGGTAGATCTGGGGAAAAGAGGAAACAACGATGTCAAGCCAGCAGTCTACTCCAATTCCCGGTGAAGTTGAACAAAGACTTCGGCGGCTACGATGGCGGCATTTGGTTGGCTGGCTGCCGGCATGGGCTTCCTTACTTTATCTCGGAAATGAGACACCGTTGAAACGTCTGTACTAGTATAGTCTAGCTCACCGTCGATCCACCACTCGATCGGGCGCGGGATATAGCCGATCTCCCGATGCACAATATTGGAGGGCTAATCGGGATATGAGAAGTAGAGAATGAGATGAGAGCGTGGTCCTGGCGGATACCCCTATCCCAAACACCTACCGAAGATGAGCTCTCTGCTCACGAGGTCGCCGACCTATCCTGCTATGTAGTCCTCCTCTCTACACGACAGAGCCTGTCCTCTCATCACCTGGGAAGCTGTGTCTAAGCGCCTATACAAATAACTTCAGTATCCCTCGAGGCCACTTGACCTTGGTCGACAATGTGATATTTGTGTGGAATAAGTCAACAACAGGCTTCAAGGTGTCTCTGACTCCATAACGCTTCTCAAGTCGATGTACATGCGCTATTGGACCAAAGTGTGCTGCTGTGTTGGGAGGCTCAGTGTTCAAACAATCCCAGAAGTGAAGATGAAACACCACGGGAAGGGGCTTGGTAGAATAGGGATTCGCTGCGCATCCATCTCTTCGCCCCGCTAATCTTTCTATACAATCTCCCAATTTCCCTCTTCGCATCTTCAACCTTTTGTTTAGCACCTCACATTCTTTCAAAGCTTGACGCTTTCAACAGCTACACATTCCTTTCGCAGCTTGACGCTGCATCCTGCTGTTCCTATTCTCCTATTCTCGAGCTTGACGCATTACAGCTTCAACACCATCCTCCACACTGCTTTCTCACTTCCACATCAACCCGCAAAGATGAAGACCTCATTCCAGATCGCCGCTTTCCTTATTGCCCTTGCAGTCCCCAGCCATGTCGTCGCTCAAGATGTCGTTGTGGAAGAGAAGATTGTATATGTGACGCGCACTGGAGACGCTCCCATCCACACGCCTGCCGCAATGCCCAGCGCGCTACTAGCAGAGTCTGCGCAAGCTCAGACTCTCAGCGTAGCTACCGTACCGGCGTCGGCCATCACTCCAGTCACCACAGTATCACCCACTATCTTCACCCCCTCTACCACAATACCAGCTACATCAGCTGACGGCGGCGCCATTGTCAGTCCCGTGGCGCCCCTGGGAGACGGTGTCATGAGAATCGCCATCGCCAACCACTGGAAAGAGCCACTTTCTATCTCCTACGGGGACAACGCAGGAAGCCCAGGAGCCCTAGGCGCACTGACCGGTGCTCCTCTAGGTACTGCAACAACCGTCGTCTATCCGACAGGTTGGGCGGGTAGAATTTACATTGGCAAAACAATCAACTCCGCAGACACCAAGATCGAGGGCAGTACTACCGGTGCCAACGACATTGATGTCAGCTACGTCGATGGATACTCCGTTCCAATTACCTGCTCCAATGCGGACACCCCCGTCACCGGCTGCAACATTGATCTCTTCGCTGTAGGAACTTGCAAGAATATGGTGGGCAACAAGGACGTCTGCCTGAATCCAATGCAAGGTAGGAAGAGTAAACCCTATTGTAAAGTCTAGAAAATAACTAATTGAACATTTTAGGTGTTGCGGACGGGCCGGCCGATGACTTCTTCCTACCTTGCCAAGGCGCCGCTTACACCTTTCCGAACGATAATGTGGCGAATGACGGCGACACACGTGGTGCGGATGTTACGTGCTGCATCGGCACAGAAGCTATGGGATGCAAAGCACCAGGCCGCCAGGGCAAGGGCAACAATAAAGCCTCCAAAGCTAAGCGGTCATCCTCCTTCATATCCGAGCAAGCACTTGGGCGCAAGGACGCAGCAAAGGAGCACGTGAATGTGGATTCGCCTGCTCCAAAGCCGGATAGGGCGGCGCATGCACACAGCCATCTGGCGAGACACCTGAAGAGGGCCAAGGCGAGGCACCAGGATCACGGACTAGCACGGGGATTGAAGGACGTCATTTGACTTTCTTGATACATACATTCCGTGCGCGGATCATCTTATGAAGTGACGTACATCGAGCAGGGTCCATTTTGCAACTCATGACCCTGGAGGTCTGGGCCCCAGCTGTGCGTGGCATGTTTGGCCATCATTGTATAGACATCAAGTTAAGGCGATGCCTGAATTCTACTATCATTACGAGGCTTCACGATCACTATCAAGCTCCATGCCTGCAGTCGTGACCGTACTGCTTCTGTTCTTGCTGCGGATTGCGTCTGAGACCAAACCAATGAGGCCCCTCGGGCAGTGTAATCCGTAAGGAAGTGGCACAAGCACATACCCTTGGGACCAACATTCCTTCAACCGATACCAAAGTACCAAATGACAAAGTAAGAATGCACTCGTATCGTACACTTTAGCGGGATTAAGTACCCTTATAGCCACTCCTACGAAAAAAATTGTTAATCGTCCCATAAAGTCTCAACCTACATTATAGTATCCCATCACGCCCATGTCCTCTCATTTCAGGGGTTTCGCCGAGGCCTAGCCGAGACGAGTGCCAAATTTGGGGGTAGTTTTGTCAAAAATCCGCCACCATAGAAGAACGTTCCCATATATATTTACTCACCACTCCATCAGTAGTGCCGCCATACGTGCAGCGAGAACTCCGGAGACGTTTAAGCCGAGTATCAAAGATCCAGGAGTATCGCGAGGCCAGGGATGCATTTGGTGTCCTCGCTGTATCAAATAGAACTAGAATTAGGACTAGCGCCTCACAACTCATGCGGTATCGAGGCAGGACATACACACTACATGCAATCACAATGGTTAGTGTCAGGCGCGTGAGATTACGCTTCACAAGGGGCATTCACATCAATCTCTTGAAACAAAGTTTCCTCAAGACTCAATGGCGCACAGATCATGCAGAGGCAGGCAGAATTTTCGCAAAGATTGCTTCACCCGCAACTAATCTGTTTGGCGAAGCATACCTAGCGAGGCTGCGTTCTCAGCCTGAAATTACCACAGCTTCCAAATGGCAATCCTCTCAGTCTTCACACACTTGCCACTTGTTGGATGTAGCATGTTGTATGTCACGCACGCGAATCTGATCCCGACATCATTTATTATTGGTGATCGAGTCTAATCTTAATCATTCTCCTGTATGAATATCGGACATCAATGTCTTCCATTCAAGTTTATCGATCATCCAACACCAGCTCCACTTTCGGTTTTCAAGATGCAGAAACGTCTGGTTCCTGTGTTTATTTCTCAATGCATCCTACATTCAACTTATACGATAACGGCTGTATTGTTAATCACACTTTGGACTGCTCGATCGCCTGTCTGGACGCAGATCTGATCTTTGCAAGTCCGTATACACTCCAGAATTGTTTGGTAATGGTAGCGCTCGAGGAGCTGCTAGCTCTAAAGGACCCAACGATCGGAGTTGAGAGCCGGGCAGTCCTGCACGACTTTTCAATAGATCTCGAAGCCCCACCCTTTCGGAGCTTGGCTGCCGACGTGGTTCAGATCGTACAGAATTGTCTAGGTCAATTTTGTGAAACGATACCACGTTGCGATAGTGCAGTGGATAAACATTACGACTACTATTGCTATGGTGGTCTCAGTGCTGGTCCAAGACACTCTTTTGATGGGGTTTGTGCCAGTGTGGTAGCCCCTCTGAATGGCGGTATCGGAGTAATGACTTCTGTCAATTTTACCGCAGAGCATCCGACTAATATGCAACTAGGTCTACACCTCATACTGGATGCAAAGCGGTATAGCACTCTCAGCATTCATACTACTGAAGCTTTGCGACAATCTATTCTTTCGCTTGTGTATGCTCATGTACTACCTCTTATGGCCATTGGCTTGGGGTCTTGCATGGCCCTTTGGGCTAGAAGAGATTCGACAGAGAGTCCACTATATGCAGTCTGGCCTACGAAAGCACTTGGCTGCTCTCAAATCTGCCACTGTCGAGTTTCACAAGGCACAGTGCTTCTTCATGCTCGCTATCGAGGTTGCAGCCCAGGTTGTCGTCAAGCAGGGATTATTGAATGACGGCACAACTACTCTGCAAGGGCTATTCAATAACTACAGGCTTGTCGGTAATCTTGCAATCAGTGGCCTCCTCCCAGTCACGTTCACGCTTTTATGCCTGCACACTGTCGGGCTAAATTCTCGATACCTACTTGCTCTGTCGAGCTGCACTATCGCCATGTCCGCTGTCACACTTTTCAGTATTGGCGATTTCAAAATAACTCTACTAGATCTACAAAAGTTAACAAACGCTACGACTAGCGAGTTCCCGAAATGTGGGGCAAGAAATCCATCAACGTTTTGCCTTGATCTCGCAAATACCGCAGTAGCCTTGACTTCCATGAACCTTGGGGAAGGAGCTATCGGAGGCTACGCCTTAGTCCTATCGCTACTTATCATTGTGCTGCTCATCATAGATCATGCTGGCCTGCAGGACAAGTCGAGCTACAAGCGCTTCATGAAGAGATCTCTGACCCGGATTGGTATCGTACTTCAGACCCAAAACCGGCAGCCGAGTGGCATTCTCCAAATCTTTAGGGAATGCCTCTACACAACGATATGGACATGCTACATTGTGCTTTTCGCCTACTTCTTCAAAGGCTTGGCGCATTCAGGTAACAGCACCACCATCACTCCAGCAACAGCGTGGACTTTTGGCCAAATAGTGGCCATTACGGTTTGGGCGGTACCATTGTTCGAATATGCGAAGCTCCTAGGAGGTAAGTTTTGCGCCATATATACTCGAAAAGGTCTTCGGGCTGATATAGCTGGACTTAGAGGGTGTTGAAGAAGGATTGGACTACCGCGTTCCTTTTCCGTACACCATAGCGAAATCCGAAGATAATGCTGCCGAACCAGGCTTCCGTGTGTGGTTCAAGGGGAACCGTGCGGATCGCCTAGTCACGCCTGAACTAGATCTGAGGATATTCTGACGGCAGGCATGGGAACGTTCCATTGGTGGTACATGGTGGCGAAGTAGCAGCATTCCACGTAACCCGCTCGATAGCGCAAACCCAGATTGAGCATGATTGATGGTGACCGTGCCTGACTTCCCACGGGCGAGCAATCAGCCAGATGTGTCACAGTGCTGGCTTTTGTAAGTTCTTTACCCCATGATTGACCGACGGCCAAACCAGCGGGGAAGCCGAGTTGTTTCCTGATCAGCCAATCGGAAATCAGAACGATAGTTCTAGTGCCATTCTAGATAGGCCCTTTGCGAGACAGGCTCGCGGGCGAAATGAGGTAAGAATCCGACCATTCAGGGTGTCAGCCTCACCAAAATTAGGGGTTCGCCTTCACAGACAAGGTGGCTTGGTGTCAATTAGCTTATGGCGGGCCGTACCCTGATTTTTGATACAACTATCTCCTCATGAAGTCACGATACTAGAAATTTCTCTTCTGTAACCTTTGGCAATATTGGGAAATGGAAAGTTATAGTATTTGAAAACGAGCCGGAGTACTCCCAGTTTCCGCAGGCCTTGGCGCGTGCCCACTATGACTTTGCACCCCCCCCACCAAGGCAACCTCCCAGATCCCAAACAGAGTGTTCGGCTATGTAATCTAGGCGTACTCCGTACCGCGTAAAGTACCTACTTTGATGAGGCATTCAGGGGCCAAATCGGCTGCTGCTCCGAAGACCATTCTGCCAAGCAAACGCAGGGATCTGATGCGCCAAGACCCCTCTGCGAATACTACGCCGCTGTCGGACGTATGTTATCGAACAGAACTCCCACGTCATTGACCACTATATGGTTGTACGAGATCCTCTAAGGTCTCCTTTCCATAGACAGTATTGCGAGGATTTCCGAAATCGTTTCTGCACCGAACCCAGTTCTATTCACTGGCTGACAACTTCATCTTGTGACCCCCAAAGGAAGTCGGAATCTACCCACATCTGGAGGGTATGTGGCAACTTTGGAGATGAGGAAGAGCAGTCGAACGGGGCGTGTGCGCTGAATAACTGGGTTACATTGCCCCGCCCGTCCCAACCACCATCCTTCGCCAGCCGCTTCTTAGCCGCACCTATTGCTGACACCTGTACTTATCTGCCTGGTGGCTGCCTGGCTCCTACTACTGGTATGCTCCTACAAAGATCTTTCATTTGCTCCCCCTATCTGCGCATCATTGTGGGGTCTATTAGTCTTTGTCGAGCGCTATGCGCAGGCGTGGTGCAACTGCCCTCACCCTCACTTTTGGAAGTGGCAACTTGATATAAAATCACCAATGAGACGTATAGCTGTGAAAATAGCGTTGCCTTGGTGGGTTGCCAATCTGAGAGGACCGCCTCGTGACCATGTACAGAGTCCGAAGGGAAGAGACGATCCTTGTGGCTGTGTGTCAAGTTCCACAGCGGCATACACTACTGTTTGCCTATCTTGGTATTCACTGCTGTCATTCAAGTTTCTCATACACGCTCACGGATCACAATAGCATTTCGAAGAATTTTGACACCATCATGACCGTCCAAAAACCTCTCAAGTCTTCCCTTGCCGAATTCACTCACGAACAACCCCTCTCTTCTGATCAAAGCGAAGCACTCAAGATCCACAACCAAGGTTCGTGGACTTCTCTTTTGCTGTGTAGCCTGACTAAAATAGCCTTCTTCTCCTTCAGCTCGGGAGGCAGCTAGCCGGAAATCATCCGTTGCTCGGCCTGCTCTAACATGGGATCCTTATCTCGCAATACTCGCCGAACAATGGGCCAAGCACTTGGCCGCTGACAAGAAAGGCCTCAAGCACAGCATGAATGAGGAGAGGCCCGGTCAGGGTGAGAACTTGTACGTAAGTCAACGTTGTTCTTTCGATTCTTCCCCCTTTCGGTGTTCATCTGAGCCGTGAGGCATGTCTCAGGAGCATGTCCACCCAAGCATCGTCTCACGCGTCAAGTTCTTGTCTCGATGGGAAAGTGCTGAATTTGAAACAATCCAGTGGCTGAGTGCGGGAGGCACACTGTCGGATGCTAGCCAAAGTTGGGTTACTGAGGGTTATGCGTATTATGGGGAGAAAATTGGCGAGGGAAAATTCGAAAGCTACGGTCATTACACGCAGGTATGTTACCGATGATGACAGAGATCAATGTCTTGACTGACAGCGGCCTAGGTCATTTGGCCTTCAACGACAAAGATGGGGCTGGCATCAGCGAAGAGCAGTAACGGAAGTACTTTCATTGTTGGTCGTTACTCAGCTCCAGGGAACTTCATGGGTCATAGCGCCTTCACAGGAAAGTGATAGGTCAGGTAGGGGAAATGTTGCAAAGCGAATAGGTGACCAGGCGTTTTGACCATGAGGTGTAAGGAGTATACGGCTGCTGTTCATTTAACGAATGCAATACCTTCCTGCCAATCTACCTTGAGTGGCAATTATGTCAAGCTCTTTCAATTTCCATGGCGTGAGGGGGGTATATCTAACTTCCCTCATCGGCGATCTTTTAGGGCTTGGTTTCCTGAAGAGTCGGCATTTCCTGCTTCAAGCAAATCGAGGACAAGCCATAAACTTGAATTCAGAGCAAGCTTCCGCAGATAGGAGCTCAATAATTGCAGCGCTATCAATTTCATGCGGGATGCTATCTCGAAGCTCGTAAAGCGCGAGATGTTGGCTAGATTTAGCAGCAATTGAATAGGTCATTCAGGCTTTGGCTTGGAGGTAGGACGTATAAGTCCTTGTTTTCCAATCGAGGAATGGCGCCGTTTCGGGGAGCGAGCTGCTCATCTGTCTGTGTCTGGGTCATTGGTGGTGGTCGGGCTGAATGAGATGTTGGTTGTTGAAGTCGAGCGACTGTCAACATAGAATATGTGGCATATGTCGTGTCATCTCTCATACTTGACTTCGTCATATATCGATCGACTCCTAACCAACATTCCTGTACTCGCCGCACATTCCACCTGGCTCCATCTAAGTCATACATTCAGTCCACCTATCGTCTCATAACATCCTTCAGGACAAACTGACAAACCCTGAATTGAAAGCGCTTCCACAAGCGCGTCAAGCGCAACGTTCAACGTCTAACAATAGCGGCTTTGATAGCGAACTAAAATTGTTCGGGGGGGGATATGAGGATGTCCATGGCGATCGCTTCTCCCAAGATTCTGCATCTCAACATCCGAATTTGACCTAACCTTACGATTGCTTTACGCATAATTCCTCGCGCCAGCTCCCGGGCAATGGCTGCTCTACAGGCCCAGACTTCGAGCTCAAAAATTTTCTCATTCAATCGACTCGATCGCGAAGCTGGCAATGAAAAGCCACGCCTTGGTCGCCTCTGTCTCCAGGGTCGTACACCCATGGAAACGCCTCATTATGTCGCAGTCGGCTCGCGAGGAGCTGTACCGCACCTTTCGCAAGACATGATGCGAGATAATACGTCAATCAGTGCGATGTATACTGCATTGGAGGATTGTGAGTATTCATTGACACTACCATTAGAATGGTATATGTAAGACGAAAAAACTAACAGGCGTGCTCTCGTTGGAGCCCGCAAGTTATAGAGAAAGCATCACATCAAGACCAGACGCCGCCTGTCTACAACTTTCCAGCAACACCCGAGGAGTCACCGCTCCGAAAATATATTGCACTCCAGAAACACGCGCTGCTCATTCTCGGTCCACGTCGTATACCCCCACTGTCATGTCCTGCCTCGAGTACGTCAAGTGCGATATCCATGGTCACGTCTCTCGGATTCGGCATGCTAGATTCCACAGATTACGTGGAAGCTATTCAGAAGCTTCGTCCGGATATAGTGATCGGTATGGGCGATGTGTTATTCGGACACAAGCCTGGTGTGAAGCGTGCAGACAGAATGGGGGACCGGACGTTGGCCTGGATTAAGGAGCTGGCGACTGGGATGCAAGACGCAGAAGAAGGCACTCCAAATTCTGCCTTGTTCGCGCCAATCTTACCAATCGAAGCAGAACAGCAGTCGTACTATCTCGATGCATTGGGAGATGAGCTCAGGTCCTCCGTATCAGGGCTTGCGCTTTACGATTTGGCCTCGGTCGACGCTATTCCAAAGGACTTACTTCATCTACCTCGATTGTATCTAGGCGAGGTCAATAGTCCGCACAAGCTGTTGCATGCTATTGCTCTTGAGGTGGATATCTTCACTATCCCATTCATCACTGAAGCTACAGACGCTGGCATCGCCTTGGATTTCTCATTTCCTGCGGTCCACGAGCGTTTTTCTCAATCCCCCATGCCACTGGGAAAAGATATGTGGTCAGAAACTTTCGCGACATCGCTCGCACCGCTGAGATCAGGATGCAGCTGCTATGCATGCGCAAACCACCACTGCGCCTTTATGCAACACCTCTTGAATGCTAAAGAGATGCTAGGCTGGGTATTATTACAAGTACACAACCACCACGTCATTGATGAGTTCTTTGCAGGTATTCGTCATAGCATATCTAGTGGCTCATTTGAAGATGACAGGAGATCTTTTGGACATTGCTACCTTGCGGATCTGCCAGCAAAGTCCGGACAGGGACCAAGGTAAGCCAAAATTCCCTTCTGGGTGTATACACAGCTGACAATGTCTAGAGTACGAGGCTACCAATTCAAGTCTGAAGGGAAGGGCGAATCCCGCAGGAATCCTCCAGCGTATCGCTCACTGGACGACGGAAAGGAGAAGTTGGCGGAGGCTGCCCTTCCAAGTCCAAATACTGATGCTCAAGGTCTAGAAAACCTGGGCTTTGCTGAGAAGGCGGAGTGAAAATACTTGCCGATCAATCTGGGTTGTGATTCCGCAGGAGTCGAGTCTTAGCTTTAAAGCTGTGGGAAAGGGCTCTTTCCCAACCCTGCAACAGTCCATCTTTTAAACCCCAAACAAGATTAGTGCCTCTCATTTCAGGTGTCTCGCACTCCTTCAATGTCACATCCAACGTATGGCTTGGCGACCGCTCAGCCTTGATGGTCGCGCATCAAGGTGTCTGTATGACGCTAAGGCGCGTAGGTGAATGCACTTCTTTATTGATACCCATTACTGATAGGTGCTATCGGACCCTCTGGTCAACGCCTCGCTTACAGACACTCTATCTATGCCCATTGCCCATAGCCCATGCGTTTTTCGTGCCCTCAACCGACCTTCCTTACCCTGCCATCAAAACTTCCCACAACTTTCCGCCCTCCCTATACCCATGTCCAATAACATTGACCAGCCAAACGCCCCTTTCCAACCCTCTCAAAAACGCCCTACTATCTCTCGCCCTCTGCACCTCACCTCGCCTCCCCGCCTCACCTACACACCTCCCCCACTCGCCCCAGATCCCAAAGGCCTCTTCCACCCACGCACGAAAGCTGACCTCCTCTACCATCGTCGCCGTCGCTATCTCCTTGCCCGCGAAAGAACCCCACGTCACCGCGTGCACCGCTTCACTGCTTTCGCTGGAGAGGAAGGAGCCATCACTTTTACCGGCATAGTAGCTTACTTCGCCCTCTTTGTGCAATGCATTGAGATGCGGTTGCAGTCGCTCTGTGAACGTGCTAGCCGGGACGAAGAACTCAACGAAAGCTTTCTGGAAGACGAAGCCGCCTGGCGGGCCCCAGCCGTGAATGGGGTGAGTGGAGGGGAGCCCGTCCACGGCAGGTTGGGAGGCGACTGTCCAGTAGCCTTTCTGTTGCGTTAGGGCTGTGAGTTCGGAAGTGATGAGAGCGGTTTCGGGAGAGAGGGTGGCGGATTCGGACCAGGGTAGCTGTTTTGGATCGGAGCCGGAGAGATGGGATGTGAATAGATGCGTTATCTCTGCGCTGGTTGTGGGTGTGCCCCATAAGCTGAGCGCTTGGGTTGGTGTAACGGTTAAGGATGTTGGCGAGTAGGTCAGTGGTGGATTGAAGGCTGGAGAACGAGCATCGCCGAAGCGACCATTTGGGTAGTCGTCCCAGGTTGCTTCGCGAGATAGGGGATTGCTGTTGTGAAGGATGGTCGGCGGGCGAGGGGAGGAGGAACGATGAGAATTAACTGTTAGTTGTGCAGCGGCTGAAGAGGAGGTAGTAGAAAGGGTGCGGTGGCCGGATCTGGTGCCATTGACAATATCGATGCCGTTGATGCCGTTCGTCATGATAGGGATATCGTCTATGGCCGATGTATCTGACTCGCGAGATTCTGGTGGTATTAGATCGCATCGCTCAAGGAGGGCGGTGACGGCTTTTTCGAGGTTGAGCGTGTAAAAGTGAAATCCTCTAGGACCCTTTTGCTTGACTTCTTTGATGGCATTGACAATCTCGGTCATAGCTTCCACGCCGACTTGCTTTACTGCTTCGTCATCTCCTTTGACTGCTTGCACTCTCTGTAGGAGCTCTCGAGGTACCTTCACATGGGCAAGCTTGGTCGACCTCATCAAAATTTCGTAGCTCTGTAAAGGCATCAGTCCAGGTATGATGGGTATCGTAGCGAAGACTCCGGACTCATGCTCCCTCAGTAGCTTCTCATACTTTGTATACGCATCTAATTCGTAGAACAGCTGCGTCATGATAAAGTCCGCTCCAGCCTTCGTCTTGTCGATCAGAGACGGCAAATCGTGTAAGGGATCCTGATCGGTAGGATGTGACTGATCCGCATGACCTTCAGGATACCCAGCAACCCCAATGCAGAAATAGTCTCCATGTACCCTACGTATATACTTGACAAGATCAATAGCCCAAGTAAAGTCCTCATTGCTATCCTCCTCCTTTCCTACCTCCTCATCCTCAAGTCTATACTCCTCATCTCTCGGCGGGTCTCCTCGCAAAGCCAGTATATTCCTGACACCCAGTGCCTTGGCTTCCTCCAGCGCCTCGTCCACCTTTTTCCTCTTCATATTCGTACATGTCAAGTGTAAGCATGTGGTCAGCCTGAGTTGACGCTGACATATTTCTGCGAGCTCGAGAGAGCGGGAGGAGGTACAGCCGCCAGCGCCCCAGGTGATGTTAACGAAGAGAGGGCGAAGGGCACCGGACATACGCTCGAGGCGGGTCTGGAGATTGGAGAAACCGATTTGGGTCTTCGGGGGAAAGAATTCGAGGGAGAAGTAATTGGCGGAGGACGGGAGTGCAGCGATCTTATCGGTGATTTTCTCCATGGCGAATTCAGCAGGTCAGTCTCATCAATGAGGATGTGACAATCTCAGGTCGGGACTCATTGTTTGGTTCGGATTCGAGGAAAGTGCCCGGATCCAGATGGCTGCGTGTGGCTTCACGGACTTATGAATTCGAGAACATCAAGCTCGCAACGGGGACACTATGAAGGGCAGATATTGAATTCGGAAGGGTTGAAGACCTCTCGCTTCACTACTGTTTCTCGCCTCTTTTGTAATTCAAGTAGCTTATCAGGCAATTGGAGATTCGAGCATTACTTTTGTTGTTGCTTACAGTCTCCATACATTTCGATGGAGGCGCTTATGGGACGCTAAATATGTATACATTCATGATGCCAATATGTTTGCAATGCCCCCATTGTGACAAACATTGCCTGCACACCAGATGCCTCCAGTCGTATCCCTCGATGATGCAGATTTTGCCGTAACGTCGTGTACGAAGAAATCCATGAACCTTCCTGAGATTGATTTTCATTTCCAATCACATTTCAAAAGCACTCCCACTCTCCAAAAACGCACCATCTGGCGCTCCGATCCGCTAGTACTAAACCTCTCCACGTTCCCCTTTCTCCAATTTTAATAACCGTCTCCCACATACCTCCATCTGCCGACTCGGCAGCGCTGATGCTGTTGTCGTGTTTCTTCATCAGCCTCAATATCTTCCCACTCGGGGCTTGAATTGCCAGTTTCGCTGGCTTCTGCTGTTTCTCCTGCTGCTGCGCGTTACTACTGGAATCGGAGCCCGCTTGAGAGAAGTAGTCATTTGCTGAGGTGGCTGTTGAGACCATGCTCATGGCCGACGATGGACGTGCGAACGGAAGAGGGGAGGCTGAGCGTGCGTCTGGGGAAAGACAGCTGATTGATGAAGGATGCTGACGTACAGCGAAGACGAAGGTGTTGTTGATGGCTAAGCGATGACATTGTGGTTGCGCAACATACAAGTCATGGCGCAGCGCATGAGGGGTTGGGTGGCGTAGAAGAAAATTGTACGGTGGATTCTTGCCGGTGTGGACGATAGGCACAGCGAAAGCTAAAGGATGCGGATTGTCTTTAACGGAATGCATGAGCCCTCGCTTGCCGGCGTAAACCTTTAGTGTGCCGTGCCCTTCATCGCCAGGAAGCAAAGCCTTAACAGTGTAACGTTTCTGGCCTCCTACCCATTCGGCTTGAGCTAGAGCACGAGTGGTATTTATGTCGCCACTCTCAAAGACATCACCATCAACATCCCGTGCGTAAGAACGAGCCTCGACCTCTGCGACGCATTCGATATCCGAGGGAGCCGTAAATTGAATATGGACAAGCTCTAGGTTCTCGATTCGCAGAAGGCTTGTGTCAAAATCTATCATTTGGAGGCCGTTCTTGAAGTAGGGCGGGCAGGCGCAGGGCAGAGCGAGGAGAATCTCTGGACTTATCGGTGGGCAGATGTGCTGCTGCTCAAAATGAGACGGGATATGAGTGTAGCAGATCTCCAGTGGCCTGGCAAGGAAGAAACCGTTCTCGGCAATTTGCGACCCAGCACTGGAGTATTGTCCGCGTTTCGGATTTGTCGGACTGGCCAGCGAACAGTCCATAATCCTCCAACAATCGTCCACAATGACGGCATTCCACCAATGATTGGGTCTGGGGTTGCTGTCAAGTTCTATCACTTCGCCAGGCGACTTGAGGTAGCCTCTGACAATTTCTGCATGTAAGCCCACTGCCAGACACATTTCGAACACCAGCACCGCGACTTCCTCTGAACATCCTCTTCTCATTTGTATCACGCGTCTCGGGTCGACGTCGCCCTCAAAGTCTTCCTCCCAAGCCACCTTTTCGCTGACCCATGTGAAAATGGCTCTGAGCTTTTGGACGTCACTCTTATACGGTCGACAGACATAGCCCTGCGCTAGACTTGTCGGATTAGTCATGGGGGGAAGACTGTTGACAAAGCGAGCGCTCTTATCTACCAGCTGAAGATTCACCGCAAGGAAGTCAGTTGGGTATTGGATAAGGGTTCCATCCACTCCTTCGTCCCCTTCGGCAGATTCCAATAGCGCTTCTACTGACGCGACGACCGGGTAGTCCATCATCTGACACCTTTCTATTCGTTCCGTTCTCTCGTTTCTGCTTATCGAATTCGACCGATTCACGTCTCGCCGAACCTGAACCCAATCAGTGTCGCTCTTGCCACCTCCTAGCCCCATGTCTCTTGCTGCACTACCACCAGCGATAGCCGTGACTCCGTTCGGCAGCATGTTCTTGATTGGAGATCGCGGGTTTTCAATCTGTCCAGCAGCAATATTACTCCTCACGCTAGCCGTACCAGTTTTAGCTGATTCCACCAGCTTTTTGAAGAATCCGCTCTTCCTTGATTTCGGGGTTGTCAAGCCGCCTAAGGCACCACCAGAATCTGCAGCATGGGCAGAATAGTCCATCGCTGCGCTTGATCCCGGTCTGGAACGGTTACTGGAGTAATGACTAGGCGTCTGAGGTCTGGTGGCACTTCCTCCGTCATTAAGACCAAGTAGAGATTCTTGTCGAACATCGACCACGCTCAGTGGTCTGCTCTTACTGATGCTGCCCCACTTCCGGCGTGCTAGACTGCCTGCGCTTGTAGCACTAAAGCCTCCTATTGAGTGCCCGCTCATGATGCTGTGACTCGTCCTTGAAGTATTGCTCGAGCTGCTTGTTGCTACACTCTGCATACCACTCGAAGAGTTGGTTGCGCTGGACTTTGTTGTAAAAGTTCTATCGATCATGCTTCTTCCGAGCTCATATGCAGATTTGCGGGGTCTCAATCGTGGTTGGGAGCTGATACCACTTGCTACAGAGTCTGTCGTGCCCATTGACGACTGTGGGCGAGGCTGATATGGTGAGTTCTTCGGAGGCGGAGCGGGCGGCGGTCCCATAGGATCATTAGGCAGGAAAAGCTCGTTAGGGGGACGAGGACTGGTAGCGCCCATGCTTCGCAGACGGCCCTCCATGCGCTCAACGTAGTCGTGCACCTGGGGTGGCCCGTGGTCTCTTTCCTCCTCGTCGTAAGCATCTTCGTCATGATACTGCTCAGTATTTTGTAGAGACGAAGCAATGCCAAGCGAAGACCGCGGCCTTCGTTTATCTCGCCCATGGGAAGGGGTTCTTAGTTCCTCGAACGCTTCTGGTGACCATGGATCAAGAGGTCGTTGTTCTTGTTCAGGCGAGGGAGAGTGTTCAATTTGTCGCATCGCCATATCATGCAAAGAAGACATAACACCGTCCATAGCATCTCTTAACGGCGACGGTGTATGGCCATGCATACCTGGTGACAGTGGAGCCGGTGAAGGGCCCCTTGAAACTGTAGGGTATCTATCGTTCATCGAAGGCGTGGGAGAAGGCGTAGCTCGACGCGGAGGGGCATTGTATGGTACTCGGTGAGGAGGTGGAGGCGGAGGAGGCGATTCAAGCTCGTCTTCGTTCTCTTCATAGCTGGGAAAGTCTGCTGGTGATGGTTCGCGACAGAGTGTAAGTGGAGCAGGAGAAGGAGCGCAAGATCCCAATGCCGAATTGTGACCTGACGGGCAAGGAGGCTGTGTAGCATACTGCTGGTGGCTCGACTGTCTTATGGGGCTGGTAGATGTTGATAGATAGCTCGGCTGTCGTGCAGGGCTAGAAGATGTTTGAGGATAGCTTGGTTGCCTTGAGGGCCCCTGTAGATAACTCGGCTGCCTAGATGGGCTTTTATTTGGCGATGTAAGGTGGCTGGAGTGCCTTGTCGCTCGTGGTGACGGCGTGAGTGTTTTAACAATGCTATTGGACACTGTGTCCGCAGTGGCTGTTTGCTTCAGCGGTCCGGTTTCTGCGTAAGACTGAAATGGTTTACGGGCTGCTTTCGTCTTTTGTGGGGCTTTCGAAAGACTTCCAGAGGGGCTTGAGGGCGGCAATGAACTCGATACACGGCTGACTGGCTGGAAGCTCTCGTCTAGGACCTTGACGAAATTCGATGGGAAAAGTCCCACCGCTCTCTTGTCCCTGCGTAGACGACCCATCCACCATGATCCATCTCCAGCATTGAGACATTCGATCAAGTCTCCTTCCACAAATCCGAGATCTCTTTTTGATTCTCCGCCCCACGAGTATGTAGCCCTGCACCAGCATGGAAACCGAGTTGGAAGACTGGGAGCGATATGCGCCATAATCACTCCCTTTTCAATGCAGGTGTCCTCCACTTGCGATGTTACTCCGCGCACTACATACCCACATGAAAGACGTATTACTGATGGTTGATCTCTTCGACGACGGACTTCTGGCCGGCAGGCAGCGTTATATGCATTGGTAGGTTGGTGAGTAAAGACTGACGATGGAAAGGGACCGATGCAGACGTAACGAATGTGATGGGACAAATTCCCTTAGTTTAGTATGGGTTTTCGCAGGGATTGGTCGACTTACTACAAAGACAGAAAGGGCGCTAGCAGAAAGTAAACAAAACGTAAAGTAGCTGGCTCAAGCGCTCCAACCGCGCGTTCGGCTCAGCCTCGGCACGCTTGGGACTGATTCCCCAGTAAAGCACCTTCATAAAGTAATATCTTTGTACACTATCGCCTCATATCGTCTGTCGGTATCAAGACTCTGAAGTATGACTTATGATTATGATGGTGATTGACTAACTATCTAGGAAGATAAATTCTAGGACTACTTGACATGAATGCCGATGTCCCAGGATATGGCTATCACGGCCATTTTCCAACATTTGGATATATCATTTACAGTGCAAAGCCACCATTCGTAGCTATTGAAACACGATGATCTCTCAAATACCATCTTCCACTCATTTCTGTTCGGGCTTATTCTTCTCTTCTAGCTCCTCTCCAATACGACCATTCAAGCCCCTACCGCCCGTGGGATCCTTCCTTCTCACTGACTCGTCAACTTCTGCCACGAGACATGAGCATCCTCCTCTTACAACGATTCAAAATACGCGCACCAAGTATAGACGGTCTCAACTCACCTTCGTATTCCTCATCATGCCCCACCCATCGGCCCATCTTCTCTTTTCGAAACACCTCAAAATCCCATTCTCCTTCCTCTAAACTTACCTCTTTATCAACCCATACGTATGTTTCAGCATCCACGTCTTCTAAGATTCTTCCCTCTTGGTCCAGTAGTTGTGGACGCACTTGGACACGGCTGTATTGATCGCCTTCAAAAAGGTCAAGTCGCCATTGATCCTCGGCCGACAAACCCTGGACGTATGTACCTCTGACGCAAGCACCAGGCTCAGAGGAGGGAACTATAGCTGGATAGTCGCATTCCGAGACTTTGTGGCGCATGTAGTGTGAAAGTAAGGCAGGTTTGATAGAGAGACGGGAAGCCTGAATAGACGTTGGAGTTGTGGTGCTGAAGATGACTCGGTGGAGCACTTGGGGCTCCATCTGGCATGGCGTTAGCAGACGAGGGATTGAGAAGATCGGATATCAACCGGACTAAGGTCCCTAGAAGATGAGTTATTCAGCTTGATGGGAATCGTGGAATGGTTATAGTCGGTGGCATACCGTAAAAGAAGGCATTGCGGTCAGCCATGATGAGTCTGAGGGCGAATCAAAATAGTAATACCTGGAGGATACCCAATGTGGTGCGAAGGGCGTCATTATCGTAGGAATTCGTGAGACAATGAGGCCTATACCCGCGCGCTTGCGGCAATTGAAGCCTAATTGTTAGTTGACCTAATGTCAGAGCAGTCGACAATTGTCAAGTAAAATGAAATACTCTACTACTTGGACTTTCCCAGAAGGGTAAAGCTCAGCGGAATGTGAGCTGTGTTTGACGAGCATGACTGCCTCCTTCCATGAGAAGATCGCCGAAGAACGCCGCTTATCCAGAATATTGGTACAGTAATGTCACACGGATACATGATCTGTCATACACTCTGCTCGTCCATAATAAATTAATCTTTTCACGTTACCGATCATGGCTTGTCCTTCAAAGAATATGATGGCCAGCGAAAAGCCTCTTTAGCGAAGGGAGGCGGGATATCATTGGCATCGGAAAGAAGCAAAGTGGTGGCCCTGAGACCCATGAGTCTTGATATCAGCCACGACAGGTTTTCTCGAGACCCGTAAAGCTTGCGATCAATAAGGTTTCGGTAATATGTGCAACACGACACCCTTCCCTCTCGCACGAAGGTCCAGGCAACCGCGTTCGGCTTTCGTCATGAACCTGATCGTAAGATCAAGGAATGATGAATCTCCGACTGTGCTGCATGAGCGGGCACCAGTATCCAGCATCGCTTTTATAGAGCGTGGCCGGATCTCCGAGTGGCCTCGACACAATTTTTACTGACACAGACTGCTAGCTTTCGAGTTGAAACGTTCTTGGTTTTTCTTGAAGACCATACGTGTGACATAGGGCTTTCTCGCGAGGCCAGTCATGGTTGAATAGCAAGAACACTGTATCGTTTATCTAACATAGTTGAACTTGGTATACATTGGACGCCCTTCGTGTTACCGTGTAGGTCTCGCAAGTAGGTATCTCACGATTCTGAAAGTCGTCCATAGCTTGTGATGAGCCCATGGCCAACTTCCCCATGTTACCCTCGCTTGACTTTCTTAGGTTTTAGCTCAATTCCTTGATGTGCATCACAGTAAGGGAACCACCGTATAGCAACAACATTAAGGCAAAATTTCGCGACAATCGCTTTCTCTAGACCTGCCATGGTCGTCTTTCTCCAGCGCCCAAACCAACGACTTGACTACTAAATCTGCGGCAAAATTCAGCGGCTGTCCCACTTCACAAAGCGGCACCAGACCCCAGCAGATGGCAACGTCAATATGTAGTGCTGTCTGCCAACTTGGTAAAGATCGCCACGCCTTGATACGACCCCAACATTGCAAGATCACACGGCAAAGCTGGGTTCATCCCAGGTCGAAATTATGAAAGTCGATCGTACCCAAAGACGAGCTATGTTTTCCACTATGTCTTGCGGGCTACGTAATACTGTCTATCGATACCCCATTGGCAACGCTTCTTAATTCGACGACTTTGAAGACCTGGCGACAATGCGGCATATTTTATTGCATGCATCTCCAGCCCACATTTTGCACACGACACTTGCGAGGTCTTCGTCGCTCATGAAAATATCCGCGTTGAAGCCTGCCACCTGTGCGAGGGTCTGATTTCTCAATCGCTACCGCACAATCATGGTCCAAATCTGGGATATTGTGATATAGATACAGAATGTTTCCAAGGACACTAAATTTCCATACAAGCTGTTGAGAAACCAGAATATCGCAGGGGCGCATTGTTACTTTCGACACTGAGCTCCTAGAGCAGATCATAGAGCCAAATTCGTATCTAATGTCATTACTGACGTTTTTAAGGAAATTCCGAGTAAGTGTCTTCTCCAGATCCGACCTCTGGGCGCAAGTCCCATTTGGAGACCTCGTCTCGTCGGAATAAGGAGTTGATAAGTGAAAGGCCCCGAGTGTTGCGACGTCGAGCTCATATTGAGCTTTTTGGCAGAGATGCCGTATGAGCGCAGAGATGTCCTAGGACCGATGATGTGAGCATCAAACCATGCATCTAAGGCCGACCTCTGAGCGCACATTCACTATCTCTAGAAGAAGAAGTCCAAGAAGTCCAAGAAGTCCAGAGCCAAATGAGTTGTGTAACGTCGATTGTGGAAAGGAAGTTGCGATGTGAAGCCCGTATCGAAAGACCATCAAATCAAGTCCCAATGCTCGTCACATGTGGAAATGACATTGGCTACAGTGAAGACAGCCATCATGAATGCTCAACACTTTGTACATCTTCAGCTCCCGATGATTACCTTTCTTAAAATTCAACACGTGTCCGTCGCTATAAGAACACGTCCACGTCCACCAAATTCGACCGGAATACATCTGTGCTTATTCCACGAGCAAGCAACCTCTCGGATTCCAACACGCATCACTCTGTGGCTTCAGCCCTTGACTTCAACATGAAGTATCCTGTTTGTCTTTCAACAACACGAATATCTTAATTGCACGATCACACACTCGGCTACCCAAGAGATAAATCGAATCCCAGACCTCGCTTTTGATGAACGAGGACACTGCCATCAGACAGCAGAGTTCTTGAAATGCAAACACGATCTTCCACCAAGCGCATCCGAACCTCGCTGCCTTCGCCAGGTACCGTCTGCACCAAATGTCAAAAAGCTGGGCATACCTCTCGCGAATGCGCCGAGGCCGAGCGCCTGATCGTAGCATTACGAGTACCACCGAATACCCTTTTAGCTCTAGCCCGCAATCAGCCAGGCCTCTCAACCCTACCACGTGAGATCCGAGATCTCATCTACGAAAATCTGGTTACCACCTCCACTCCTATCAAAGTATGCTTCGACTACAACACATCAAAAATCTACCTTCGCCTCCGAGAGAGCGAAAAAGGCGGGATCGCTGCGGCGTTCATGTGTCACGCGGTGACCAGATCGTCACTGGCTGTGGAGGTCTATGAGGTGTTCTTCAAGAACAACATCTTCGTATGTGGCGATTGTGAGGTCCTGGAGGAATTCATCCGCTCACGTTACACGGATGTGGAATTACGTATGAGCAAGTCATCGAAATTCGTTGACAGAGGAAGAACTTTTGTCAAGGACGGGGTAGGAGAGCCATACCAGCCGTTGCATCGGCAGACGATACTATTTGACAGGCAACCATGGGTTCGTAACATCGGGATCAACCTGCATTGCGACAATCAAGAACCTAAAGTCGCAGAGCAACTCGGCCTCGTTCTCAGGCTACCACGTCTCCAAAGTATCGATATCTGGATACATGGACTGTGTAACAAGCGCGGCAAGATCAACACCATCGATCAAAAGATCGGGCAGATTGCGGCCGTCTGCAAGAAGATCCGTGAGAGGATAGGCGCGAGACTGACAGTCCGAGTTCTCAAGAGCTGGCTTGGAATTTGTGTCTCGCAGAGTCATCATTGGCTATATGAAAATGTGAGGGTGAAGTGGCAGGACGTGAGCTGGATGTGGGAACCCCCCAGTAAAGAGACGATGATGAAGGTCAAGACCTGGACGCCGGGAACGCACAGAGAGCATATGCAGGTGCTTATGGCCACGGGTGATCTTACGCAGAATTTCGACCTTCGTTGCTTTGTACAGCACTGGCTTCAAGATCATAGAGAGTTGGAGAGGCTGGCAAAGAACAAGGCTGATACGAAGGATGCGGTACATTGAATTCGTGGTGGATTGCGAGGCTGGCTTGGTGGGAAGTTGCATGCTCAGAACATCCCTAAGAAAGATTGTCAGTATGGATCTTGAACATAGGTGATATGGAAACATTGATATGCAGGGAGATGATAGGATACAGTATTCGAGCTCTAGGCGTGGACGAGCATTCAGATGTGTATGGCGAAGGCGACCAGAAACGTCAACTTACGATGTCATGAAGGAGCCTGATTGTGATTTTGGTCTTGATAGCAGATAAAGCGACAAGATAGCAACAAAGTAGAGGCGTTTGTAGTCGGATTTGAAATGAATGAAACCATACGAAGCCGAGAGTGGGCTGCATGGGGTTTGCTCTTATCCGAGCTTCTCCCTATCACTCTGTGTTGCCTCTGGGCACTCTCGTCATGAATTGTTGGTGGCTCGTAGGAAGTGCTCTGCTAGGTTCTTGGGTGGACAATCTCAGTGAGAAGCAATCCTGACTGTTCTTCAGCGTGGCTGGTGACCACGGCTAGCAAGACTTCATCGGTCATCAACCCGTCATTCAGTTCGACAGCCGTCATTGGCCCATCTCATTTAGACAGTTGATTTGCGCGAAGCCAAAGGATTTTACCCTTTCCGTCCACTTAGCCAATCTTGAAATGCACAATCTAGCAATCGGTAGCCCGTCCCATCTCGATATTTGCCGAGAGATGTTTCAAAGATGTATAGATCGTACAGCGCAAGCCACGTCTTGACCGCATCATAGAATAGGACACTCTTTCCCTCTTCTTTGAGATTTTGTTAAAGCTGTAGACGTCTATTAACAGACTAGATCTTCGGATAAGAATTCTTGGGTTTATGTGATTGTCTGATATTGTCGCAAGTATGACTCATGTTTCTATGTTCCTTGGTAAGTGACATCGATTCTCGAAAATCGGATGCTGCTAGATTGGACGTTGACAGTATTGGCCGGGTATCTCCAATAACGTCAGGATCCGCGGAGTGGCTGTGCTGTAGCATACTCGTTCAAGAGCTCGCTGCATGGCTGGTGGGTCTCTGTCTTTGCTTCGCGAAAACCTCCTCCATACTTGACAATGCTATCAAGCAGCTGTTGGATGGCTGTAGAAAACTAATGATGGAGGCAGGATCCCTAGGTGTGGATAAGTTTGCCTCGAAGAAATTCATCAAACATAAAGTATCTCATAGTCCATTTTTTGTCGAAGTAGCCACGGGCTTGGAATATCGAGATGGATTATAGGCACTTTTCCAGATGTGAATGGCTCACCCGACTGAAACCAATCACCATGTAAAGTAATTTTATCAGTCCAATGGTTGGCGTCGTGCTCCTCGAACGGATCACTTTCCCCAAGCGCGGCGCCAAGTGCAGGCGTCTATTGGACTTCACAACGAGGTCAATTTGAGCAAGCGACTTTCAGAAGCACCCAACATGGGAGCCCAATCGACACTTGCGATCGATGGTAGCACTGTAGGGGGTCTTCTCGCAGCCCTTGCCCTTCTCCTGACCGCCTACTTCGCCTCCATACGTCTCCTGCACGCCTCCACGACCACAAAGATCCGCATAATCTTCATCTGGCATCTCTTCGACGCCCTCATTCACTTTCTCTTCGAGGGTTCTTTTCTTTACAACTGTTTCTTCACATACACTCTCGTGCCCCATACGAGCGATTACCCACATCCTGCGAGCTTGACTTCGCCAGGCGTTCATTTTCTGGGATACGAAGATAGGTTGTATGGGAGCCAGTATGGAAGCAGTCCGACAGCGAAGCTGTGGCAGGAATACGCCAAGGCGGATAAGAGATGGGCTGGTGCGGATTTGACCGTTATCAGCTTGGAGTTGTTGACGGTTTTCGGAGCTGGGCCCTTGGCAGCATACATCTGCGAGCTAGTACGACGGAGGGAGAAAGGAGGAAAGTTGTGGTTTTGGGCGAGCATTCTGGCAACTGGGGAGCTGTATGGTGGTGAGGGTTTTACTCGGAGGATGATGGCAGTAAAGGTTGCTAATAAAATTCAGGTTTCATGACTTTCGCGCCGGAGTGGCTTTCTGGGTCCTCAAACCTCGATACCAGCAACTTCATGTATCTTTGGGTGTACCTCTTCTTCTTCAACACGCTCTAGGTATGGTTCCCTTTGTGGATACTATACGAGTCATATAGGAATATTCTCTTGGCTTTTGCGCGGGCAAGTGGAGCCATGTTCGTGAAAGAAGAGAAGTCGGCATGACACACTGCATGAGACGCAAGAGACAAAGAAAAATCACTAGCAGCTCTGACTGGGGGTCACCAATCATGAGTGTTGAGAAGAGGGGCAAAAAGCAAAATTTAGGAACCTGAACGACTCGAACCCTGGGCGTTCACGGTAATCTAAATGTCAAAAAGACTCACGGGGTGCACTTGCTACAGAAAAGCTCTGGATGCTTCTATCTTTCGACGGTCGAATGGGGCCTCCGCAGTGACCATCACAGCCCGTTGCTGCTGCTGTACAGAGATACTCATTGAGGGTAACCGTTAACCCTTAGTTTTCCGGGTAACTTTCAACTGCGTCAGTACGTGTACTGGAATTGGTTTTCTGGTCGATAGAAGAGTTGCGCCTATCTCAATATCTAACCCAAAATCAGCATGAGAGGTCCCTACCTGAGCCCACCTCAGTCCAGATCATACCACTTCATCTCACTTTCCATCGGTCTACTCGCCTTAAATCGACCATTCGACTCACCTTGATGTTCATCAACACACCACCTCGATTTCATGCCATGGCCCAACCAGAAACGAAAGCTTAGGTAAATCCATTACTTGCGAATGTCTCGAATCGCTGCCACGCTATTATTCTACGCGCCTCTTATGTCGGTCCGACCCATGGTCGTGGCGTCTTTCTCACCATGGATGTAGAGACTGGAGATTAAAATCTTTGCGAGCAAGCCTTCTGTGCCGTATGCCTACAGGGTGATACTCAAAGGACAATTGCCGTCGACTCCGGAGGCACGAGACGCGGCAGCAACAGGTCTGGTCCAGACGAGGCCCGAAACGCTCTGTATTCCCGTCGTAATGAACAACGCAGCAAATTCCTTCATCCACGGCCACGATCACGGATCTGCATCCCGATACTCAACAACCTGCCATTCGCAACGACGGTGAAGAAGCACCGATTGTTGATCCGTACGTAATATGCGACGCCCGCTGTTCGCTCGTATGAGTGCTAATGTACGATGTAGTTTCGATGACCATCATATAGTCCTTCGGAATAGCTTCAAGTTCCCAATCTCAAGCATAGACTATCGATTTCTTTTTACCCATCAAGCAAAGAAAACTCCCAATTATTGCAATTTGCTTCATCTCTGGACACAGGCATCCTACACCTATTATACCTGCATGCCCGATACGTAGCATAGCTGTTTCGGCGAAATGACGGTTAGCGGGGCATGGTTAGACCTGGCGGCAGGCACCGAATTGAGGCACTGTTAAGTTGATCTGAGCAAGGACTATCGGAAACAGACAGCTTTGAGCCAGCCTACCGTGGGGGGAGGCCCGACTCTTTCAATTGAGGACCTCATACCAATTTGGAAGATTATGCGCCAGACAGCATCTTCAGAATCAGGACGCAGGTTTGCGGGTACTTGTTTGAACGGCTGGGACTGGGACATGCCCTCTGCAACTGGCACGTGGTCAGGCACAAGATGCATTCGGACGAATCGATGTTCATTGTGTGGCGGACCTAAAGCAAGCACGTATCGTACAAGCATGCCGTAGGCCAGAGTATTGACAAAAAAGGTATAATTGGAAGGTCATGAAATATCGATCGAGCCACGTTCATTGATCGACTTCTTGGAATATGTTCCACGCTTGAGACTGGTATGTAATCTCTCCAATGAGGATGATGCGTGTTCAGTTGAGTAGTATCGAGATCCTCAAACCTGCGCACTTTCAGTAGCCCCAGCCCACGCATGACCACCCCATGTCCAAGAATTGAACATATCCCACACCTCATGTCTCATAACCTGTGCCCAAGAACAGTCGGTACCAGACCCTGCTCAACACCCTTCCCCAAACTCTAACCACCAACCGCAAGTCCTCCCCAATCAATACCCTTAACGCGCCCATCACCAGACGGCGCGACCTTCTTGAATAAATTCGGACTAACATCAATATCATACTTCGCACACCCCACACAAGTATCAACTACCACACCACGTCAGCCTCCCATTCCCTCGCCACAATTAGACAAAACTCACCAACAGTAGCCGAGTTCAACGTTCGAGAAACAGGATTCCATATCGAGATCTTCGTGCCACACTACCAATTCATCAGCATCCACTCTTCCCTTTCAACACACACACGCCAAAGGTCTAGCCATGCTTACTTACCTTCGGATTAAGATTCGGATTCGCCCCATTGCGCATCATAGCTGTACTCGGCGCCACCACATCTTCCGTCCCCGCGGCCGTGATGCCGCAGGAATTGCTGATGGGGGTGTAATACGTCATGTCGCCGACGTAGGCTGCCGCGAGGGGGACGGAGACCGTTAAGGCCATGGCGAGGGTGTGGAGTTTCATGTCTCGGGGAGTGTTGTGTAACGGTGTAGTGGTATGGCGGTAGAGAGTGATGTTTGGGCTGCAACCTGGCAGTGATGAATTTGATGGTAGATGTAGAATATTGGGGTTTTTGCGAAGGAAAAATGTGGGGACCTGATGGAGAGGATATGGTTGTGAGAATAGGATTATTGAAAAGATGTGAAAGCGTTTGTATTGCCATTGTTTCTGAGGTCTGGGGGTGGTTTACGCACGCTGACAATGACGGGGTTGTTTCTTGTTTCATCAAAGGAACTGGAGTCACATACGCATTGTGGCCAGAGGCAACAGATGCATCATCCAGTGGACGGGTTATTATAGGCCTTGTTTCGGAACAAGGCATTCGTGAGATACTGTTCGACCTTGTTTCAAAACAAGGCAGTTGTGGACTTCTCTTCGGATTTGAGGCACGCATTCCACTTCTATGATTGGCTAAAGTACAATTGGCTTCTCATGATTCGCATTCCAGGTGCGACTTCCCTCTCCAAGAGCACCCAGAAAGCACCCACCGCAGCTATGTATGATACATGTATGCTTATTTTAGCAAATGCTTCCATGTAGCAACTCCAAGCTAAATCGAAAATGCATTCAGAAATGAAAGAAAAGGCAGAACGCACACCTCACTGCGCCTACCACCGGCAACTCACTTCTGGTAGGTTTCGTGCACAAAGTCATTCAATACATCTCTTCCATCATCGTCCTCATTGTTTTCGCGTCCTCTTTCTTCCAATGCTTCAGCTAGCTCGTTCTGATCATTCATGTCGTCCTCGGGCTGCGTGACAAATTGGTCGAACATGTTGTCCACAGTTTCGCGAACGTGGGCGTTGCTAGGTGTATAGCCATGGTGAGGGGAATCCATAACGCGATCATGCGGGTGGCCAGTATCATAGGGATTGTCGAAGAGGTTGGGATCAAGTGAAGAGCCTGGGTGCCCTAGTGGCGAGCGTGGTCCGTATCTGGGAGATTCAACGAAAGGCGAGTGGGGGTTGTGGCCGTTCGAGTAGTACGGGCTTTGCGCAAATGCTGGCGAGTCGGGTTGTTGATGTGGATTGTGGGATGCTGGCAGAGGATAATGAGCTGAATACGAGGGATCTGTGTGAATATTGGCAGGTGGCGGAGGCCGATGGGAATCGGAATAAGGATTCGAGGAGTTATTCGTTGAGGTTGAATGGGAAGAGCGAGGCCGCTGTGCAGGCGCTAGATTATGCTGACTCTTCGATTGCGTATCGCTCCCTTTGCGAGCTTTGTTGATATTGTATGGCTTGGTTCGAAACTGTAAAGGAAGCTCTTCTGGAGAATTGACGTTGTGCTGCTGCATCAGCTTTTGCTGCTTGGTGGGGCGCGGCTTTCGAGTCGACAAGGACTGCTCGAGAACAGGTGGGGGATTAGGAGCAACCGGGGCCCATTTATGAAGCTCTTGACGGAAGAAGTTGGTCTCGAAGCCAAGTAAGATCTCCGCTCCCTCGATCTTGCGGAGATAGAAGCGCTGAGAGGTGACTTCTTCAGGGTTAGTCATCACTGGATTGATGTAAGGTCGCATGTAGTCCCGGAAGGCTTGCGCAGCAGAGATGATCTCCTTGAGGACTGCTTCCTCCTCAGGCTGGAACGGGAGGCCTGGAATTTCAGCCTGCCAATCGACCAGGTCCTCAAGCTTTGGGCGAGCTGCATCACGTGGAATTTTGACACGGTAATCGCAGATTGGACAGGTGTAATTGTCGTCTTCTTTTACCTTGCCCCGAGCAATTTTGAGACATTTGCCATGATACCTGTAGAGGGATCAGCATCCTGTCAATTCTAGCGATGGCACAACCCTCACCATTCGTGGCACAACTCGCACTCGAGCATCATTCCAGCTTCAGGCTGACGGCACATACAAAATACATTCTTCTCCGACTTAAC
>JAABUW010002317.1_pt1 | contig 29243 bp, 33 predicted proteins | sample 5560081 | NCBI WGS metagenome assembly JAABUW01 (sample SAMN10711882, study PRJNA513363) | rock metagenome | isolation source: Antarctica rocks | place: Antarctica: Victoria Land, Knobhead sud | reverse complement strand
CGCTGGTACATCTGGGGGACGATACATGGCATTCATTATTTCCGGACTACTTCGATGCGAATCTTACGCACGCCTACGATTCATTCAATGTTTGGGACCTGCATACGGTTGACAATGGGGTCACCAAACACCTGCTCCCACTGCTGAAGCCCGAGAACAAGGGCAAGTGGGATGTAATATTTGGTCACTATCTAGGTGTCGATCATGCGGGCCATCGTTACGGCCCTGATCATCCAGCCACGAACGCAAAATTACGCGAGATGGATACCGTGCTGAGGGATATCGTTGCCACGATTGATAAGGACACGTTGCTGGTGGTGATGGGCGACCATGGCATGGACGTCAAAGGAGATCATGGTGGCGAATCCGAGGATGAGGTGGAAGCGGCCCTGTGGATGTACTCCAAGAGAGGAGTCTTTGGAAGGGGCCACAATGGCTTCTTGGAACCCCCTGCAACTGCCAAAGAGCGCCCTGTGGGCCAGATTGATCTTGTCCCAACATTGTCTTTGCTACTGGGTATGCCTATTCCATTCAACAATCTTGGAGCTCCTATTTCAGAGGCATTTGTCGGCCCAGGTAAGCCCGACTGGCAGAATTTGGCAGCGGTGAACGCTTTGTCCGCTTCCCAGATTGGCAGGTACCAAGAAGAATACTCCCGCGCTCGAGGCCTGGATGATACTCTCTTCTCTCTACCTCAGGGGATGTTGAGAAATGGACTTCAGTCGTGGCAAGAGGCAGTGAAATTAGTTCGAGCAGGCGAGCGATATATCTCTGCGTTTAGGCAGTTTTCAAGGTATCAGTACGAGACGTTACAGATATGTCGAAGCCTTTGGGCAAGATTCGATGTTCCGAGTATGATGCAAGGCATCGCGATCTTGACCTGTGCTGTAGCAATCCTGGGAGTATATGCACGATCATCGAGATCAGCGGATCTCGACCTGGTTCCGGTGTATCTGGTGCAGATGACCATGCTCGGCGTTACAGGTGCTGCCCTAGCCTCGGTAGCCGCCGTACTGATCTTTGGTATTAGCATGAGAGATGCTTCCCTGCTTGGCCTCGCATTCGGTGGCATCGCTGGGTTCGTCTACGTTTCGATCAAAGTACCCCAATTATATACGCCTCCTTTTCCCAGGTCTCTATGGGGTTGGCTCGCGGTTGTATTCACATTAAGTCAGTCGATCGGATTTGCATCAAACTCGTACACGATCTGGGAAGATGAGATTTTACTCTTCTTCTTGGGCACATTCGCCTTTGTTGCGTTCGCCTCGTCAATCCGTCAAGAATTCTTCATCGAGCGAATTCTGGGCATGTTCCAGGCAGGGGTATTTCTGGTCCTCACACGCTTTGCGGCGTGCTCCCGTCTCTGCCGCGAAGAGCAGATGCCATACTGCAGATCAACGTATTACGCCTCTTCTACATCTTCGACATCCGCGCCGTGGCAATTGGTCATCCCGCTGATATCAGCGACACTCTTGCCTGCTATCATCAAGAAATATTATCAAGGAACTCGATCCTATCAAGGATCAGCAACTCTCTGGATCGGTGTGGCATTAAGACTAGGCTTATTGATGTGCGCCATCTTTTGGGTCCTCGATGCAGCAGACGACAATGATTGGTTGAGCATGGACCATGAACTTTTACAAACCATCAAGATAACTGTGGCTCGGCTAGTACTAGGTGTGGCTCTCATAGTGGGCACAACAACCTTCATGTGGGGAAATCCGTGTATAAGCATCCAGGTCACACCAGAAGTTAACGGCGATGCGGATAGCGGTATTGCTCCAAGACCGAAGTCTGTTAAGGTATTCGGATATGCCAACGTACACGGGACACGCTATTTCCTACTGCTCACCAATTGGCTCATGGCGATCGTCCTCGTAGAAAAGCCCATGGGAGCCGGCGCTATCGGCGTCCTGACGCTCAAGATCCTTGCTCTCCTCGAAATCATTGATACGAACAATTTATCTCAAAGTGCCATTGGTCCAATCGTCCTCGGTCTCTTGGGCAGCTTTCACTTCTTCAAAACAGGCCACCAAGCGACACTCTCAAGCATACAATGGGAGTCGGCCTTTGTCGCTCTGAAGACTATACGCTATCCTTGGTCTCCACTGCTAGTGGTTCTCAACACCTATGGAGGGCAAATACTCACCACCGTTGCTGTTCCACTCATCGCTCTGTGGAAGCAGCCGCCGAAGAAGCCACGACTGTTGGGCGATGTTGCTAAGGCATTGGCTACTCTGGTACTGTACTACGCTGTTATCAATTTGGCTACTACAGTGTGGGCCGGATGGCTACGCAGACATCTCATGCTGTACAGAATCTTCAATCCTAGATTCATGACCGGAGCAGCTGCTCTTTTGGTTGTTGATTTGGTTGGCATTTTGGTGAGTCTAGGGAGCTTGAGGTGGAATTTTGCCAGCATAGCGGAGGTCTTTGGATGGAACTAGCGGGTATGTGTATTGGCATTGTATTCTATGTATTACCAGAAGATACCCAATGTTTGTACATCAATCTCAATACCGCAATCGTCAACCCTCTTATCGGCTGGACAGTGTGTTCGCACCGTCGAGGAAAACTTTCACAATTTATCTGTTCCTACGCTTGTGCTCATCATGTTCGAAGCTAGTCGCATCAGTCTGAGGGTCTGATTTAGATCCATATCAAAGTCCCCCACATTTTAGTCCCTGCAGCCGTTGACAGAAGGGTCCGACACTAGGCCAGATTAAGAGCCTCAGCTGCCTTAGCGCCAACGGTGTATGTACTCAAGTAGTCTAGCACCTATCAATTTCCCCGCACGCTGACGCCAGAACCAGAAACTAACAACGGCCATAAGCTCACTAGAGGTGTCAATAACGCTCCTTCTGGACTGATTCCACAACATCGCCACATCCAGAACAATTCAATCAGAAATCCTAGCCTTTGACCCAATCGATCCACGGCACCATCTCGGAGATTTCTAGCGAGATCCTGTCCGCATCTGGATCTACCAACAGAGATCTCTTGATTCCCATGTGTCATCTAGATCCCCATAGTGATGCTTTCTCAAAACGGCAAAAACGAGAACGGTTCTCCAGATCGAACCAGGCATCTGAACTCGCTACTCGAATCTACTTGTAGCTATAGCTCGCTATTGACCTGAGGAGAAAGCTTATCTCCTCCAGTTCAGATTGGGGAACTGACTCGGCGTATGTCTATGTGCGATCTGATTGCGACTCTTCAGGAAGCGCGCCAATGTGGTGGCTCGTTTCTATTCAGCCCCTCGGTCTTTGTGGGTCGGAGCCGGACCTAAAACACAGAGACTAGGCTAGATTGTACTGTTAGCAACAACATTGACGTTTTCCTTGCTAACTGCTGGCTTCCTGACTTTGCAATGGCTCTGCCATTGTGCCGAATTGCCCACTGGTGAGCCCGCATTCATGGCAACGATTCTGTTCAGGTACCCTAGCCGTAAGCTCATACTAAAGCCTTTCCTTTCGTCCTTCTGGTCTCAAGCTCTCATAGTTCTACGCTCAGTCCGACTATGCGATCTACAATCTACACTATCGAAAGCGGACTATCTTTCGAGCACCGTGAATGGTCCTAGTCAATTCTTGACTGGGGATGGACTATATTACGAGATGTAAAGAGATGATTGGATCTGTGTCAATCACACACACACAGATTCTGGTTGACTCTAAATCTGTCAGGGACCGATTGTACATGATATATGGCCAAAGAAACCCTGCACAGACATCTCTTCGTCCTCCATCTGCTTTTGGATTTCCATTCGAAAACGCTCGGTATTCGGCCTACAGCAGTCTCTCGTAGCACTATCGAACTTCAAGTACCTCTCTAACCAATTATGTATTTGATTGCTCATCTTCTGGTGGCCTTCGCCAGCCTCACCTTCATATTCGCTCAGACTATACAGCAAAGCACGCCACCGGTGCCGGCAGGCTACAGCTACATCGGATGTTATACGGACAGCGCTGCCACACGGGGCTTGACCGGCGGCGCGCATGACGATCCTGATGGAAATACTGCCCTCGAATGTGCATCCGTCTGTGGCGGTACCGTCTATTTCGGACTTGAATTCGGTTAGCATAACCCTCCCATCAAAATCACTATCCGTTGTGCTAACCTGAACTTACACATAGGCTCCCAGTGCTTCTGTGGAGATGTCCTTGGGCCAACAAGCGTTAAAACAGACGAATCACAATGCATGGACTACAACTATGTATGCCCCGGCCACTACAACGACTATTTCTGCGGAGGTAACAATGCTTTCGCGGTCTACCAAATCAATCCAGCTGCTCCGATCATGGCTGTGACGTCCACTGTCACTGTCACTGCCACCGTAATCCAGAGTCCCACTTGTGCCATACCCGTCGCGCCGGCCACCGTCACTGTCACTGCCACCGTAATCCAGAGTCCCACTTGTGCCGTACCCGTCGCGCCGGCCACCGTCACCATCACTGCCACCGTAATCCAGAGTCCCACTTGTGCCATGACCGTGGCGCCAGCCACCACACCAGCCAGCAGCAAATCTTCGTTCCAGACCTCAACCTCGCCTATCAAGACAAAGACTAAGGACAAGAATGACAAATCAGATGGAGGCGATAACAAGACCAGTTAATGAGACGAATACGGGGAACCAGGTCCATATTTCGGCCAGGAATGTTGGAGAAGAAATACTGGGCGTAAAAATCAGGAAGAAATCTCGTTCAATTGTGGACCTCCAAATCTCTTGCGCTTGAATTTAATCTAGTCACCCAATCAATGCCATCAAACCAAACACGCAATGGGCAAGGCTAGTGACTTTCAGGGCTTTGAAAGCTGTTCTGGACCAAGTATTCACACGGCAATAGGGTGCCCATCCTTGTGATGTCGCAGACGTCAAGATGGCATTGGCATCCAAAATCACGTTATCTGGTCACTGCATTGCGTATTGTCCACTGACATTGCAACGCCCTCACCTGGACTGCGCTGAAGACAAATCAAGGCCTCTACCGGCTTGACTTTAGCCGCTTGATACGCGATTCTATGAATGGGAGCTTGATGAGCTCTAGTGTAATGTCTTAATGATTCCTTTGAACACTCACATACTGTCCTAACAATCCTAGGGCGCCTTTGCATTCCTGCACTTACAATACTTGGTACTAACAAGCCATGCCTCAGTGCTGTGGCCGTTCCTTTACTCAAAATGGCATGCGTAATTACCTTGATAATAGTGTCAACCACTTGAACGAGATCGAATGCCGTTGGTGCTATGCTCGCTGGCCTACACACGCGGGACATCTCCGTCGGAGACATGAACAGGCCGAACATTGGTACGCGTGCGACAGTTGCAATTTGATATTCGAGACCGAAGATGGTCGTCAAGAGCACGTTGCCGATGAACATCCTCCCAATTACTGCTACGGATGCAAGCGGCAATTCATGAATTTGAACAACTTGAATCAGGTACGTCCATGACTAATAGACACATTCTGATACTACTTCTGACAGACCTTTCTTGGATCACCATCTGAAATCTTCTGTCCATGTTGGGAAAAACGTCAAATGTCCTTGGTGCCCGGGCAAATTCACCAACCTCACGGGCGTATGTCTGCACCTCGAGTCTGGCGTCTGTCCGTCTGGGATCGACCGCCAGCAGATCAATCGATACTGTCGCCAGGTCGACCCAGATCACGTCTTCACGACAAAGCAAATCGGATGGCATGATACCAACGCTGCCCCCAATATAGCCACCAGCGCTGCATGGGATGGTTCATGGTATCGATGCTACCTTTGCCAGACCGGCTTTGGCACTCTACAAAGCCTGAACCAGCATCTTGGTAGCCCGGCCCATCGAGAGAAGACTTACCATTGTCCACGCTGTCGTAGAGAGTATGTCTCGCTGAGTGGACTTGTCAATCATCTGGAGAGCGAGAGCTGTGGTGCTTTCCGCTTCGGAGGTAATTCGGTCGGTCTTGGATTTGTGGATCAGTTGAGGATCCAAGCATGAGGTGAAGTCGAGGTTCACTTCGGTCTACAAAGTACACCTCGCAGTGTCTTTCCATTGGTCTGTCTGTTGATATCATGCACACATGCTCTTTTGCTTACGCTGAATACCTTCAATTATGTTGTATTATAGTACTTTCGGCGCTTTGAGGGAGAAATCGTGGAATGTTGTTCTGGAAGCATTTCGCAGTGCGACCTTATATTTCCACTCGCACGAGAGAAGCTCAGGATGTAGCTTTTCATCCAGAATTCACCTGGATGGGTAAGGAATGTAGTGTAAGAGGGCTGGTAGCTGGTGTGGGAATTCTGCGTTCTGAACAGGTTTCAGTGCACAAAGAAATCTTGCTACGCCTCTTGGCTCCAGCAGGTTACAGGACCTGAATCTCAAAATGAAACAACTTCATGCATGGTGGAGTCGAGACAATTGCCCTGAAAGTAAACGTTCTGAAGGCTCATAGTTCAGCCTCCAAGAGATGAAAGGAGAAGGATGAGCAGAGATTTGTCAGAGCCTTTCATTTCCGCCTTTGGCACAACTTTCGGCTCTCCTGTTCTTCCACTGAGACCCAAATACATCTTTCTTGGGGACCCGACGTTCGGGCTTGGACACAATCAATTTTCGCCCTTTTTTTAATTTACTCTTCTGTGGATCGTAACATTTGGCAACCTCCTAGGTTCAAGTTGTGATAGTATTATCCAATAGCATCAGATATCATAAAGCGCTCTAATCGAAAATATCTTTAGAGATCGAGAGAAACCCGACCAGACGAACTTGACCTCCTTTCTCCCCTTTTCCTCTCTCTATGAGGACGTGGATACGTAGATGTATGATAAATATGATGATGATGTGTCAATCTACGTGGTTGCGGGCAAGGTATGTGCGTGCCAAGCATTTATGCCAAGACTCGATCACGTGATTGGCGTCGTTCCGCGACACGCAGATCTCTGGCACATAGATTCGACATCAATGTCAATTGATCATAGTAAGCTCGCCCCTCTCTCAGAAGATACCAGATCGGTGGAAGTCCGGTATGGGGAGTGAAGCTCCAGATCCCAAGGCCTTCGCGTCATGGGAAGAGGCTTTTCAATATCCTATTCCTGCCGTGAGGGGCATGGAGAAACAGCTCCGGAGAGACATTGATACAAATCGTCAGCAGCTACGTACATTGGTAGGGTGAGATGCTACATTCCTTGACCACTCCGTATATTCAGAAGACCCCATCTCAGACGACACAGCGGCTGATGATACGGGAATTTTGCAGTGCAAGCTACCGCGACCTTTTAGGTACCGCCGAATCGATAATCTCTATGGACTCGCAAATGCACGATGTCGAAGCATTGATGGGGGAACTTGGAAGAAGATGCAATACAAGGGCATTGGAGAAGAAGGGGTCAAACCTGCGGACCTGGAGTAAGGAGGTCGAAGCCTCAAGTACGCGAACCCCTTAGCTTGACACCTATGCCTATACCAATGGCACGCTCATACTGGCCCTGGCAGATAATGCCCGCTACATTTTCGCATCTCACCTAACCCTATTGCGCAGCTGCCCGGATATCATATCCAAACTACTCAAGAGCGGAGGATCGGTACTGCTGGCGGCCAAGGTGCTCGTGATATCGAGACTGCTCCATACGAAATTGTCGCAGCGCACCAACCCACCACCATATCTTGAATCCTTGAGGAATAAGATCGGAAGCCTCCGGCGAAGGCTGTTGATTAGGATAGATCGACGGTTCAAGAGCTTGGACATAGCACGAGATGTTCTGGTCGAGGCCATGTGTGCGTTCGCGCTGGCTACAAGCTCCTCAGCAAAGGATATATTACGGCATTTTCATCACATCCGGCAAGAGGCCATGTCTGAGAGTATGACGGAAAGCGGCATTGGGCATGAGAGCATTTTGCTGGCACTACGGCTATATGTGAGAACAGTGCGGGACACACAGGCCGTCGTACCCAGTCAAATTGCTCACGCCCTTGAAAAGCTGAAGTCGACGTCATTGCTCAAGAGTCACGACGTCTACTCCTTGATGGAGCTGAATCTTGATGTCCACGAGCGGTGGATAGCTGACGACATCAAGACTTTCACACCATACATACGGCACGACGACCTTTCGAAAGCGGAAGCAGAAAGGTCGGTCAAGCAGTGGGCGAAACAGGCACTTTCATACTTCCTCGGCGGTCTGCGAAATAGATCCTTAGACGTGCAGGAGCTGCAAGAGTTGATGCAGCTGCGAGGACAGGTACTCGAATTATGGCTTGCGAACCACCAACAATTGATGGGTATTGATACTGCTGAAAGTTTTGATGGAATTCGGGATGTTTTCAACCTACAAGCCACAAGTATCATACACAGCCAAACTACCAAGCTGGACCGCGTGAGTACGATAGTTTACGATGTATTGCAGAGTTGGCAGTCTAGTATATTTGATTCGTCACTGTCACTATGGGATCCTTCAATGACATCAATCGATATAGCTGATGGAGGCAAAGTTTTCCGGAAAACTCTAACAGCTCGCTCCTTCGCCAGAAATGGGCCATTGGACCGTCTTTGTCGCGAGTACATGATGTTCCTTGCAAGTATCGAGGCTATAGAAGCAACCATCAAGACCTTACGAGAGACTAAATGGCAAGACGGCATGGATGATGTAGACAACGACGACGATATATTAGACAACAAGCAAGTCCTTCTCAGCGAAGACGACCCACGGCTATTGCAAGAGGAGCTCAACAACGCTCTACACGAAGCTTATACAAATCTGCAATCCTCACTCAGCAAAACACAGGCAGACATACACAAGGAAGACTCCAGTCGCGGCCAGAAGAGTTGCTTCCTTATCCGCACTTGGAGAGAACTACGGCAGCATCTCCCACAAAGCTCCCAAAACCCAAGACTAGGACTCAGTTCTATACCCGAATTACAGGACATGATTGCGGACTCGGTCCTTAATCCTCCCCTGCAGCGATGTTCCAGGCGCCTCCAAAAGGGGGCAAATTCCGCAGGTGTTCTGCCATCACGACCACTATGGGAAGGTGACCCGGAACTGCCAGTCCTACCTTCGCCATGGACGTATCGATTCCTACTCGACGTTATGTCGTCAATGATAGCTTGTGGAAGCGATATTTGGAGTCCACAGGCCACAGATGCGTTGAAGAAGCAGATGATCGTGCAAATGGCCTCTTTGCTAGAAGAAACATTCAGTCATAAAGCGACGAAAATGAACGGGCATGTGAACGGAGAATCTGACGGCGGTCAGGATACGACTATCACTACGGACACAGCTCCAAAAGAAACATATGGAGACATGAGAGCATCACAGCTAGAACATGCCAGTGAGGAGGCTACACCCGTCACGGCCGTCAATGGCACACCTGCCGATGGCGAAAGTCATCTAACTGAACCAACAGAGTTTCTGGTAAACGACACCAATATCCAAACCTATTTCGATACAGCCTATCTCATCAACGCCACCTCCATCAAAATGTTAGCCACCGAAGACAGCGAGCTGGTATCACTACAGAACAAGCTGTTGCGTGATCTGACAATAGAGGCGAAGTCAGCAGACCGAATGAAGAAGGATGCTGCCGAGTACTGGAAGCGAACGAGTCTGCTGTTTGGATTGTTGGCTTGATGGAATTTCCTCGCACTGTCTCCAGATAGCACCTGAGAGGTTCGATTGAGCGAACAATCTGTAATATGAGCAACATGGAAAACTAGCTTGAGACGCTCACTGGCTGGTGAACCCCACTCTACAAATTCCTACCCTTTGTCGAGTTGTCGGTGGCATTTAATTAGGGCGTGAGAGAGAAGAATCACGTTACGTACCTTGCGTTATCTTGAAGAAAGCGCGTAGCAAAAACGTTCTTGACTGGGCCATGCCAGAAGAATAAGCCGAATCTTTTTAATCCCGTTCAGTATGCAATTGCATGCAAGGGAAAGCCAAAGTTGGGAATGGCTAACAGAATGCGGTTTACGATGATTGTTCAAATTCTTGCAATACGCTGCATCCCAACTCTCAAGGTAAGTGGAGCAGAAGAAAAGCACCAGGTCAGGTTTGATGGGTTCATACATTAGTATACTTCCAATTGATAAGATCGCCTTTCCTATTAACAATTTGGGGGCAAACCGCTTCTGAGTAGGTATTTACTGTGATGAAGCGCCAATTGTGTAATCAACTCAGCATTGCAGACTTCCTGAGTTCGAGTCACCTGACTAGTTATCCTGCTATTCCTCTGCCCCTGAACGAACCTGATACGGCGTCTTGCCAGCCACGCGGTGAGCAAAGTAATTCGGACACTAGGACTAAGTAAGCACCCACCAAGTGTTTCTGCTCACCACGTGCCAGCATACCAAGCTTTATGCAGGGTCGATGGCTATCGGCCCGCTCCGAGACCATAAAACCGGGCTAGTCGGACAAAGATCAACTCCACTCCTCCGACGTCGGTATTTACTTCACCACAACGTGAAGATGTCCTTCCCTCGCCTCCCATTCCTCTACCCACATCTCTTCAAACAAGCTCTTCTCCACGAGACCAGCCGCGCCCCTGTCCGTGTCAGACACGTCCAATTGCAAAGAGCAGGCATCAGCACCTGCAAACCCCTCAAGCAGGAAACGTACGCCCAACGTTATGGCACAGCAGCCGAGCCCGAACCGCCGCCATCCGGCTCGTCAATGCCTTCGAAACCACAAGACGAGGCATCACTGGCAGGCGCCATTGAAAAAGAAGTGAAAGGCCCCCCAAAGCCCGAAGAACAGAAAAAGATATCCGTCCCACCATCAGCAAGCAAAGAACCCGCCAAAGCGTCACCATCGAAAGAAAAAGACAAACCCGACAGCGATCGCGACGATGCCATCTCCACCACCCTCCGCGACCCCTCCGCCCGCGCCACCGAACTGAACACTTCGGAATCCCATCTTGCCGAATCTGCCGACGCAGCCACAGCGGCAAAGAATAGTGAGAATGCCCGGAAACCGAAGCCGTTAGAGACGATAATGCAAATGCACACACCGACGGTGGAAAAGCCCGAGGAGCATGAGGCGCCGCACCTGCAGGCACGGCCTTACGTGCATCATTTCGACACCTATACACTAGTGAAAGATTTGCAAGGCGGTGGATTCACAGAGGATCAGAGCGTGACCATGATGAAAGCCGTGCGAGGATTATTAGCTATAAATCTCGATGTAGCTAAGGAGGAATTAGAGAGCAAATCGGATGTAGAAAACGTACTTCCTCCCCCAAACCACCCAGAAATCCACAATTACATACATCTAATAAAACACAGGAAACATACCTCTTCCGCGCCGCCTGCTCCGAACTCCGCACCGAAATCCTCAACACCCGCAAATCCTCCAGCACAAAAACGCGCACCCAACTCTCCCACCTCCAACACACCTACGACATCCTCTCCCAACGCACCTCTCAAGAAACCCTCGCCCTCAAAGACGAGCTACGCGGCATGCTCAACGACCGCCGCATGGCCACCCGCATGCAGACCCAGTCTCGAGACAGCGAGATCAGCGAACTGAACTACAAAATCAGTGTAAGGTTGGGGTCGGATACCAAATCTGAAGTGGAGGGGTTGAGATGGGTGCTGACGCGACGGGCGGCGATGGCGATTGGGGTTATGGCGTTGTTGATCTTGGGGAGTTTGAGGTATAGCACTTATAAGTTGCATATGAGGGAGATGCAGGCGAGGAAGGCGCAGAGTTTGGCGGGTGGGCAGGGGACGACGAGTACTGGTAGCGGGGGAGGGGGTGGGCATACGGTGCCGAGCCGGGAGATGGGAACGCAGACGGGTGAGGGTGGTGGTGGGATTGAAAAGACGGAGAATGTGGGATATGTTTCTTTGGGGTAGGTGCAGGGAAGGGGGTGAGGCATTCAACATTGTTTGGGAGGTTTTGGGGAACGGTTTGGATGGTTTATATTGATACCCCGGGTTTCGGACACGCATCAGAAGTATGATTACATTTTGGCTTGTACAGCCAACTGACAATCACCCTAAAAGAAAATATTATCGCAATGCGGAAAACGCTCCAAATTCACTGCTCCCACGCTATGCTAAGAATAAGTAGATCAAAATTCATTTTCCGCCAAAAGTCATCTTCAGCGCAATACTGGGCTCCTCCTTCTCCGCACCACTCGGCCCCCGACCCCTTCCACTACCTTTTCCAGCACCACCACCTTCTCGGATCACGGTCTCCATGAATGCTCGCTGCTCAGCATTCATTTTGGCGACCACACCCCTGAAGATAGGCATCAGTGCTCCACCCGCTAATTCCAGTAGCCTCTGCGCGGTTTCCGCATAGACTGTTTTGCCCTCCACAGAAGCTCGAGTGAGTAGCAAAGGTATGATTATACACATTGCTGCCGAGCTCGCAGAACCGGACATGGTGGTCACGAAAGAAGTAAGGGCATGGGCGGTAAGAGAGCGTGCATTCTCAGGGTCAGGTAGATTTGTGTCGGCCGTGAAGCGCAGAAGGCGCGGAAAGAGATAGCGTGCGATTGCTTCGTCGGTCTCATTCTTTGGGGTTACCATGAGTAGGGAGCGAAGGCAGCTAGCGACAACTTTGGCCAGGCCAAGATCTTGAAGGCAATCCAGCATTTCGTCCAAGGCGCGTGTGATGAGTGGGTCATTAGGTGCGAGAGAGCGAGAGGCGGTTGTAAGTATGATGGTGCTTGCCAGAAGCGTGTTCTTGGCGCAGGGTAATGAGGTTTCCGCCTCGCGGCGCTGGGCATGAGACAAGATGGTGAGAAAGCGGTGAAGACACCCACGCACTAAGTCGCTAGATGCAGAGGTAGAGGTGGAGTTTGGTGAAGTCAGGCTCTGGAGGAATCGCTTGAAGATTGGGAAGGCCTGGGGCACGACACGGGCCTGGCAAGCACCTGTGCTAAGTATAGTGGCGAAGACATGCAGTATGCTGGCATGAAGGTCCGTCTTAATTATAGATGGAAAGATGTCTGCGGCATCTACCAGGGCTTCCAATGATGTTTGAATTGTTGTGACGGCTTCGTCGGGAAGTTGTGGGCGAGCGGAGGGGTTTTGCTCCGCAAGATTGGGGAGGATGCCAGCCAGCACGAGGACGATAATTCTAGTAAGCTCGAACAACTGCTCGGTATCTTCGGAAATATGGTCTCCCTGTTCGTCTTCGCCCTTCGCCGCTGGATGGGTAAGACATAGATCCCTCGCAATATTCACGATTACGAGCTGGACGTTAAGGCTTTCAGTAAGGGCTAGCCGAGCAAAAAGCTCCATGGTCTCCGAAAAGACTTTACCTTCGAAGACAGCGGAGCCTGCAACGGAGGGTCGAAGTATTCTCTTTAGAGCCGACAGAGCACCAAGAGTCTGGGAATCTGTATTGGGAGAGTCTTTGCTCGGTTGAGTAGTCAACGACTCGACCACAATACCAAAAAGTACGAAGAAGAAAGCAGTGGGCTCTTCACGGTAATCGATACCGCGATCACGATCTGCACCAAAGTCATTCAACTTTGGCGGAATGTTTGTTTTTCGATCCAATGCGTCAAAAACAAAGTCGCTGTCTTGATCGATGAGGCTGGCGATAGCGTCGACAAGCTTGAGCCACGAGTCTTGATAGAACTATCTGTACTTCAGTGTGTGTCTCAGACGATTGTGTTTATTGGACGACACACCTTCAGTAATGTTTGCCGGTTCAGAGCAGCATATACGACGTCCAAGCCCTCATCTGGTCTGGCCGGCCCAGTGTTGTTCGAGATGTCTGGTTCGAATCTTAAGCGCGCGAATTCTTGAAGCGATGAGAGCCACAAAGGAGTAAGTTTAGCAACATGCGGTTTCATTACTTTCACGAGATAGGCTTTTTCTATACTGGCAACCTGTAGCTCCGCCCACGCAGAGAGAACCGCCATGCGAACCATGGTTTGGGCGTTGGGGCTGAGACCACGTAACTCACCAATCGCAGCATCTTGTGCATCATCTGGCTATCGCATTAGCACAGTCGTAACTTGAATGATTGGCACTTTACCAGTGAAGGTTTCCAGTGCTGTCACTAGTAGCTTTAGGATTCTCCCCATGCGATCGACATCAGTAACCAGGCCAGCAGCGATAAAGGTCGCGCAGACATCTACTGCTGCAGCGGCAAGATCTGGGGACGAGTCGACACCAAAGGCTGGCGTCAATGCAGAGCTGACTTGGGCTTGGTACTGTTCGAGCAGTAAAGCTTCCGAAAAATCGGGATCCGGCATGGAACCAAATATCTGTAATAGTCAGCAAAATCAGGACCTGGAGTTGGCGTCATCGTACCCTCAAGATTTGGTCGATGAGTTGCAAGCCTGTGACCTGCAGCTCGACCACTGACGCGGTGGATGCCAGGAACGCCAATCGAATCACATCTGCAATCCTGTTTTGCAAAGCGTGACCAGCCGCTGACTCTGGATCCAATTCAATGTCTTTTCCAATGATAGCGATCAGATCGCCCAGACAGTTTAGAGCGAACCCCCGAGTCTGCCATCTTAGCAACTCCTGGGTGGCTTCAGGTACTGCAGCGGAGTTTTGATCCTTTCCCTCTTCAATGTTGAATCCCGCCACCTCTTCATCCTGCAGGTCAGGCTGAGCTGAGGGTTTCGGTTCTGGCGCAGCTTTCGATTCTGCTTGAGTCGTTGCTGTCTTGGTAAGGACGTGCTGGCAACGCGAAACCCACTTCTCGGCCTCGACAAGGCCTGATTGAGCAAGCCAAGACTGAACCAGGTTGCGAGCGCCTTCTTGGTTGGGATTGTTGTTGAGAGTGAGCCAAATCTGGTCTTCGAGCCCTTCATAGCCAAGCGCGAGGATCTCTTCGGCATCCCTTCTCATGAGGTTGTAGAGGCCATCCACTGATACGTCCCTAATTATGTTGCTAGGAGAGCGAAGATTGTCTTGTAACCGATGCACGTAAGTGGCGAGATCGACGTGACCCGAGTCGTAGAGATAGATGTGCTCCCAGGTGCGCAGACACTCAGCCTGAACCATCAACTCGTCGTCGAGCGCGAATTGCTTCATAAGGTCCAGCATTAGTTGTCTGTTTTTGCTCATATCCTGCAGATCAGGGCCTAAAACGTTGACAAGCGAGTCGATGCTATGCGCAATGACAACAGCAGTCGGCCACTCAGTCTCGACATTGGAGGTGGTAGAAAGAGAAGACTCCCCGTTGTGGCTGTCACATGTCCACAGCCGCGCGAGCAGTCCAAGGGTGCTAGAAACGTGTCCGGAGAAGGTCAAACCTGCGGAGTCAGCGACTTGGGACAGAGCTTCGATGGCACAAAAATGAACAACAGGGCTAGGGTCGCCACATAGAGACGATAGTATTCCATGGATCTTCTTCATGTGAAAGCCTGCGGCCATGCCGCCGACCTTGACATGTATGGATCCTAGAGCCATTGCACAACCAGCACGCGCACAAGGGTCTCTGTTGGAGACAATGGTTTCGATCAGAGAGTTGACTTCGTTCGTCGTGAAGGTATTGCCGGAGCTATTACAGAGCCTTCCAATTCCCTCGTAGGCAATTGATCGGATGCAGCGGTCTGGGTCGAGTAGCAACCCCTATCGCACAATCAGTGCCACTCCCAAAGGTTGGGGTGTTGGCTTTCTCACCCTCAGAATCTCCTCGATCGTTCTTTCGACGGTGGGGTGCTTGAGGTCCCCTTGTTCGGCGACTGTTTCGCCAACGGCAACTTTTAGCATACCGAGTAGAGCCATTGCTGCGTTCACTGTAACTGCAGCTCTTCTCCCAGGATCTCTTTGTAGACTAGTTGAAGACAGGAACGTTGCAAGCTGCTCGAGCACGCCTTCTTGGATTTTTGAGCTCTGAAGAGGAAGTGCAGTAGCGAACAACACGATGGCAGCATTAACCAATTCCGTTGCTGGAGGGTCTGGTAAGTTCTCAGCATTGTCCTGGTGACCCGTATAAAGGCATACGGAATCATGCTCTTGGGCTCCACATATCGGGCTCGAAAGCTTGTCTGGTCAGCAGAAATGTGTTATGGGGACCTCGTCCGAACCTACCGCTTCATCAATACCGGAGTACTCGATCCCATTGTATATTCGACTAGCAAGTTGTGCTGCACTCTGTTCTCCTGGTAAAGGTTTGATGTTGGACCCACGGACTAACCCAGTAACCCCAAAGCCAGAATTGTCCGCAATATCCCAGACACTCTCGAATGTGCCTGCTGCATTGGCAATCGAAGAGCCTAGCGATCCAGGAGTATAGCTGTCAGGATCTGCAAACAGAGTCACAGCCCAAGTAAGAAGATTGGACTGCGAGAGAATCTCGCCACTAGAATGCGGACTGAAGCTGATGAGCTTCGTATAGCATTGCAAAACCCTCCGGCGGACCATGAGAATCAGGTCTTGGAATTGCAGGGACGAAAATAGCTTTTGTGATACATCTTCGCTATGCTTCTTCCTGGGTAGATTATCTAGATACTCAACAGTATTTTGTAACATCACTGCTACCCTTTTGGCAACATCCGTGGTTATCAATCTACCGTTAAATTCGAGGAATGACAGGATGGATCCAAGCGTACATTCTCGGACGTGTGTAAGATACGAGAGTTCTGAGGGAGAGCGCTGCGCTGTATTCTCTCTTGTCAGGGGCTTGGGTAGGGCATTGCGCCACAGCAGAAGAAATTGTGACAAATGAATCTTTACAAAATTTGGACCCAAGGCCATGAGACCACCAATCAGGATCCAAGCAACCTGCACCTGAGTCCCTGCCACACGAAGCTCCTCGTTGCTACTTGATTTGAGCAAATCAATAGCTGTAGCTAAGACACGCGAACAAATCTCAAGAGAGCTATAGAGTGGTTGCGAGGGTGACATGCTAAGAACAGCGGCCAGACCGTTGGCATATCCAATGCAGCGACGGGGCGATTGGCGAACGGTTGTCAGAACGCCAAGCTCTCTCGTAACGCTGTTCATACAAATCGATGCACACGAAAGCAGCTGCTGTGGGCATGCCAATACAAAAGCACGAAGGCAGTGAGAAGCATGTATCTGCACTGTGTAGCTGGGGTGCTGTAAAACCTGCACAAGAGCCTCGCGGCAACTGTCCCCAAGTATACTGAAAGCCGATCCTAGCGACTTGATGATAGATGCCAACGCGTCCAATGCGCCGATCAAGGCGTGCTTCGATGGCTCTGGCACTTCTTTGAGTACTGGAGGATAGTTCTTCAGCACCTCATTGATCAGAGTTCTGGCTGCGTTGATGCGTCCAGTCTCACCGAGGATTGCCGAAGCAACACAGTCGGCCAAGATCTTTTGTACAAATCTTCTGGTCATTAACAGCCGGTACCGGTCGTGAGTGACTGATTGGTGGCTCAAAAGCTCCCCGAGAAGGTGATCCGCAATCCTCCCATAGCTTGACTCAATTAATGAGGGGTTGAGACCTCTCAGAACCCTGATGTAGCAGTGTGTAATCGCAGCTCGGACTTTGTTGTTGGTGCTCGGCCTGTGGTATTGGGAGGACAGCTGTCTGAGTATGTCTGGCAACGATAATTCGAGCCTGGTGACTGTCCTTTTCGCTGTGGGCGAACCTGGTCTTGACGGTGTCTCATCACCTTCTTCAAGAATGGCCGCCTGGTTTCTGTTCAGTTTTTTCGGCTTCTTCGCTTTTGGGGACGACTTCGAGGAAACATTGTCGGAGTACGATTTTACGAGCGCCGCAGCCAGACAAGAGGCCGCCGCATGCCGAGGGGCTGGTGTCGAGCTCTCGCATGTCTTCCAGATGGCCGTTCTTAAACTCTCGAACTCCGTCGTGGTATCGAAGTGTTTAGTATCCCTGATTAGTTGCTCTAGGCATCCGCATGCTCTTGCTTGTACCAGAGCGGCCTTGTCTCCTGACGCCGCCGATCTCGCTTGCTTCCAGATATCACGAGCTATCGTCTCCTCGATGGAACCCTGAATCATGCCAATGATTTTTGCAAGAGCCCTGAATATAGCTGCCCGTAGCCCCGCATGAGTCTGGGCCGGCTTCAATAGACGTAAAAGGCTCGAGCAAGCAAGACTGGACAGATTGATCGCACTGTCTCCTGCAGCCTTGTAGATTTCTCCCAAGCAATGAACAGCGGCGTGCTTGTTGTGTAGCTCCTTGTCTCCCTTCGCTTTAACCTCGTTGATTATGCTGCACAAGACATTCACAGACTCGAAGAGTATCTTTCTGTTTCCCTTTCCGAGTATACAAGCGTAGCTTCGACCAAGGCAGTTCCGGATTGCCTTCGACGGTGCAGGGGATGTTAGCCCAATCACCGCTACCAATTCTCTGGCTACATCTGCCTGCTGAGTACATATCTCGTCGAAGTCCAAGGAGATCAGATAATCTTCGAGGTCTACGGAGAACTTGAAGAGCTGAAGATCCTGCTGTTCGGAGGGCAAGGAGTGCAGCTTTTGGATGTCGAGTTGGGGGTGTGACGCCTTGGATGGTGCTAATTCTGGGCCATTGTCGCGCAATCTTTCATGAGGAACAATGCCGTTCGTAGTTACAACGTTTTGGATTTTTGACATCAGTTAAACGGGCTAGAATGGTGTTAGTGCTCGTTATGTTTTACATGGGCGTACTCGAGTCCGCAGTTGAGCTTTCTAGATTAAGACTGGATACGAATACGACGAGCTATCTACTATAACATTCTTGCCTAACGTAAGTTCCCCCGAAGCAGCAATACCAGTCGACTTCAGTGATCGATCCACGTCAGGGCATGATCGTGACTCGAGCATGCAGGTCATTCCAGCTATGTGGAAGTCGACGGTGCTTCTCCGTGGCTATCAAGCTTGGTTCAGGGCACAACCGATGGTCTAAGATCAAACATGACAAGGCCAAAGAAGATGTACGTACACACAACGGCCACCAACTTGGGGAAACCTCTTCTCCAGTGATCCTCTCATTACCACAAATCACAATCTCAAGAAATGTGCTCTGGCTCGGATCACACATGCCAAAGCTGTTCTTCGCAGAGTGGCTAATATTGGCCATAGGCTTCCGTGACAAGGCAGCGCTCCGTCATAGCAGGAGAGCTACAGCGAGTTTCGAAAGAAGATGGACCAGATCCCCAGATGAATCCACATCTCGCCGACGCCGTCACAAGGGCCAAAAAAATAGGGTTTCCTAAGGCCTCGATAGAGAGTGCTATAGCACGGGGTCAAGGCGTATCACCAAGCGGCATCGCTTTGGAAAGCCTCAGCATTGAAGCCATGATTCCTCCTTCAGTCTCCGTCATCGTCGAATGCCAGACCGACTCGAAAGCACGGACTCTAACGGATCTGCGGCTTGCGGTAAAGGAATCTAAGGGCACAGTGACCCCTACCAACCATATGTTTGAACGAAAGGGAAAGATCGTGTTCGAGAATATCCGCAATATTGATGAGGCGGAGATCTTTGACCGGACGATAGAGGCAGGGGCTATCGATGTTGAGATTGAGGATGAGGGTAACGTTGTGATCCTGACGGATCCGAGCCAGACTACGGCGGTTGCAAGCTCTCTTGCTCAAACACTTGGATTCAAAATCAAGGACTCGGAGATCATCTGGGATCCCAAGGAAGATATGATGGTCGATGTGGATTCTCCTGAAAACCTTGAGAGCTTCCTAGGTAACTCGTTGCCATCCATTGGTTCCATTGGATCGTGCTGATATCATGAAAAGATCGAATGCATAACGACTCATGCGTGCTAGACGTATATACAAACGCCCGATCTATAAATCTATAGTCAGGCACCAGTCGGATCCGCTCAGCCCACAAACTCCGCCATTGCTTTCTATTCAATGCAACTGTGATGTGAAGTGGTATATCATTGTGAATTGGGATTGGTGAGTGTTTGAAGATGCCCATGAATCCTACCGCGCCGACCAACCAACGCCATTGTAAATGCAAGTCATACCTCGCTAATAACCGTGCCTATGCCATTTTCATTCATACACGATCTCATCACCTCCCCTTGGCCCACTTCTCAATAGCCCCTACTCCAAACGTCTCCTCCGAAGCCGCCACCTCCCTCTTCTCCTCCACCTTCTCGTCACTCCCTTCAATCCGCCGTGCCTCCTCCGCCCCAGCCCCCCTCATCTCCGTTCTAGCCTGCTCCAATCTCCTCCTCCTCCTCTCCAACCTCTCCGCCTTCAATCGCTCCCCCATCTCCTTCAAATCCTCTTTCTCAAACGGAATCGTATGCGTAGTCCCCGGTTCAGGCCAGAAGTCGGGCACCGTAAATCGGGTCTCGAGATTGGTGCCGAAGTACCACATCCAGGCTATGGGGAACATGACATACATGCCAAACTGAAATGGACTGTGTCAGTGTAGGGAATGGTGGGAGGAACATGATGGCGCATACTTTGAAGACTTCTAGGTTGGGACCGCCGGATCTGTGGGTTGCGAGCCTAGGAGGCAGGCTGAATGGTGAGGCTTTGGCATGGTGCCAGAGCCTTTGAAAGTGTCTTGATGCCATGTGCCGATGATGACAGGTTGAGGTGCTTGATGTCTGTTGAATGTGGAACGCTGGTAACGCCACTGCTGTGTGGACGGAAAGATGGACCTCGGCCCAGGAGCTTCGCTCATTGTCAACCCCCTCTCATGCCGTGGGCACAGGAAGCTGGTGCAGCGATGAATAGGCAATTGGTCTTGTGTGTAATGGCCTTCCCATCTACTATTCCGGATTGATTCTCTTTTCTTGCAAACGCCGCTTGTGACGGTCACATCTGTATCTCTGGGCATCAATCAAAGGCTTGCAACAATGTCCGCAGCCAATGAGCAAATCACCCTCTCCACACAAGGCAAAGTTGCCATCATCACCCTCAACGTCCCCAAGAAGCTCAACGCGCTCACCCAAGATCTATATTACCGCCTTGCATGTCTGTTGCGAGAAATAGCCCTGCGCGATGATATCTACATCACAGTCCTAACTGGAACGGGCCGATACTTCTCTGCGTAAATAGTACCACTTACGAGCTCATCACTACTTTCGCTAATTGTTCACCATACAGTGGCGCCGATGTCACAATTTCCAAATCTCTCCCAGCTACCGCTGATGTTCGGCGCGAGACACTCAAGAGCTTCGTAGCGAATAATCTCGAAGTCACCAATGCCTTCTACACACATCCCAAGATTCTGATCACCGCTCTCAATGGCCCTGCCATTGGTCTTTCCGCCGCTCTCATATCGTTCAGTGACTTCATCTACGCAGCTCCGCATGTATTCCTCCTTACACCATTTACTTCACTGGGACTAGTAACCGAAGGTGGAGCTAGCCGTGGATTTGTACAGCGTCTTGGGATTAGCAAAGCCAATGAAGCGCTGATCATGAGCAAACGGATCACAGCAGAGGAAATGCTGCAGGTTGGGTTTGTCAACAAGCTTTTTGATACCGGCAAGGATGCGCAAGAGAAATTCATTGCTGCGGTACTGGCAGAGGTGAATGACCGCCTTGGAGACCATCTCAATTCGGATAGCTTAATACAAGTCAAAGCGCTCATCCGCAAGCCGGAGCGAGATGTTTTGGACGCGCAGAATGTTGCTGAGGTGTTTGGAGGACTGGAACGGTTTGCGCAAGGCGTTCCCCAAGAGGAATTCAGAAAATTGGCCAGAGGTGAAAAACGTCACAAGCTTTAGCCTGTCTGCCTAGAGCTTTGATTAGATCCTGGATATTTCAATTACCGTATGGTCTCAACCATAGATGATGATAGTCTTGCGGGAGAGGTAAACCAGGAACATTGGTAACGCAATTAGCGAATGCACAGTACGCCCAGGGTCAGCTGGCTGGACTGATACAGGAAATATAATTTGTCCAACCTGTCGTACGAACATTCCTTGTTCACAAATCGTACTAGATGGCAAGGGGATGCGGACGCAGTAGCCTTCAGCATATTGGAATTCCTCAACTCCTTTTTTCATATTCCGAGGACGACTTGGTGCTTATAATGAGACACCTTTCCTGCTTTCGCGACCCATGCATCTGCTGCTCGTCGGTGAGGTCCACTAGAGGCATTTATCCTACTAAGAGCATGTCCCATACATGGCTCAGACACATCGCCTATTGGGTCATTGCCTCATTCCCAAATAAATGATGGACATGTCTTTCGCACATCCACTTTCCGCTGGCAGAAAGGGTAAATGCCTGGGAGTCATAAGAATTTTTTTTGCTAGGCAAAAGAAATTTGGTAAATGACTAAGTGAGCGAGGAGAGGAAATGTACCGAGAGGGGGGGGCGAAGATTGTTGTGAATAGGATATTGGACCCGAGACAGACTTTAGCTTTACAGGTGGTCAACGTTTGGTCTAGTATGGGGAATGCTGCACATACACTGGCGCCAAATGTGTCATCCATTATCAGTATGGAAGAACCGAGCCTTCGCCGATGCCCGAACCTAACGCCTTAAGCCTTTGTGAAGGCCGTCGAAACGCATGCGATTCAGCGCTTGTCATCCAGACCACCCCTTAGCCGTTCTTCCTGTTTGTTCCAATGACTGCCTTCCTCATAATTCTTGCTTATACCCAAAGCCTTCCGCAGCTTCTCACTCTCTTCAATCTTCGCAGCCGCTAGCTCGTGTACTTGATGTGGTTTGAGTTGTCCTTTCCTATCTGACTTCGGAGTGTTCCCGCTGCCGGAGAGGAGTTTTTTCCGGAGAGCGTCAGTCTGCTGCTCGATTTCCTCTTCGTCCACACTGTAGACACAACAGTCAGCCTAGCCCGTCTTATGGAGGTGGAAGATAATTTTCGTGCAAGAAAACTACTTAGGTGGAGAGCACACACCCCTCATCCTCGAGCTTATCCCTCAAGTCAAACACCTTCACTTCGATCTCCCGTAAACGATCATGATCCAGGATGTCCTTATCTGGCTTTCGCTGCCGGTGCTTTAAGCTATCAAAATCTTTGGGATATGGAGCGAAATTGTCGCGGGGTTTGAAATGGGAGAGGTTGCGTTGGACATAGCCGGATGTTCCTGAACCTCGAGGAGTGGTCAGGCCAACATTAGAGGACATTTGAGCGCAGTGATGTAGCAGCGACGACTAGTGCGAGGGAGTTAGGTTCTTGAATACGACACTTGCATGGACGACACTGAAACTATTAGGACGTCCACAATTGGATCTGGTAGAGCTAAGCCTTGGCACTGTCATCGCGGGAGATCGACGAGGATAAGATAAGCTTAATCGCAGGCCTTCAAAGTTCTAGTGTCATTCTGATGGTGTATAGTTGCTATCATAATTCCCTACTGTCTGTTTCGAACAGCAGTCAAGCACAAAAACCATATGCCGACCGCCGAAGCAGACCTTGTTGTGAGGGGTTCTTCTCCGGAACCACCAACAGAGCTTCCATTCCCACCAGTAACCAAGTCACACATTCTCCACTGCTCCTATCATTCTTGGTACCCAAGGTACAGTACTCCCAGCATGTACTTCGACCCGCATCTGACATGTATGCCAGATATCGCTCTTTGACTCCCAAAGCCCGCTTGATCCGTCTCTCCCAACCATTCCTCTCCTACCTCCGCGCCGATGGCATTCGCCTCCCTCCAGAAGATGTTAACCCCGAAAGCACCTCGGACGTCGACTCCGAAGACGAAGACGATGGCGAGGAAGCTGAAGATCCCTCTCAAGCCTGGCTCGACATCCACCAAAAGATCAAATCCACGATCGCCGATCTGAACGGCTCCGTAGTACCCAAGCTCAATTGGTCCGCACCGAAGGACGCAACCTGGATAGCAGCCACCAACAGTATGGAATGTCGATCTCCCAACGACATTTACCTTCTTTTAAAAAGCTCAGATTTCGTAACGCATGATCTAGAGCAGGTTCTCGATGACTGTCAGAGTGATGACGAAGACTCCAGTGCCCACGAAGCAGGAAGCGACAGCGAAGAAGAACTGGACGATTCCGCATACAAAGCAAAGTCTCTCTCCAAGATACCATATCACCTCATCCTCCGGAAGACAGTTCCGAATTTCAATCCTGCCCTCGAATGCAGATGCTTCGTACGCTCACGCCATCTCCTCTGCATATGTCAGCGTGACCTCAACCACTTCTCCTTCCTACCACCTCTAATACCACAACTCCGATCCCTCATCCAAGCCTTCTTCGACAAAAACCTCCAGCGCAGTTTCCCCAACGAAAACTTCGTATTCGACGTCTATATCCCACCACCACACCAGCGCGTCTGGCTCATCGACATTAACCCATGGGCACCGCGCACCGATCCCATCCTCTTCTCATGGCTGGAAATACTCAAATTGCGAGGTGGCGAGTACGGCAACGCAACCCCAGATCCCCATACCAATTTCCTGCGGCTCTCTCTAAGTGGCAATGGCACTTCAAGCAGCGACCACAATGGACACATCACACCACCAACCAGCTTGAGTAGTGACGAAGACGATGAGGAGGGAGCTGTAGACGATGAACTCGATGCCGTTTTCACGCCTGAGTTCCGTCTTGTCAACAGTGATGATCCGGAGGCGTTTAGCTTTAATACACCACAGTATAGTGCGCATAAACTGCCCAAAGATGTCGTGGATGCGGGTGCGGATGGGGAGGCTGGGTTGAGAGAGTTTATGGGCACGTGGAGGGAGATTGTGGCAAGGCAGGCGAGGGAGGATCAGGATATCTAGATTAGATCACGCAATAATGAAAGCCTTGAAAATCAGACCCCAACTACGAATTACAAATTAAAGGGATTGGGTCCATCAAATATGTGTCACATTTTCACATCTAGCAGCTTACCCCAAAACCTTCTCAACGCTCCACTCCCCCCTCGCATCCCTCCTCTGCACCACCTTCTGCACCGGCAACGGCCATCCCATACTCCCCTTATCCCCCACCAACGCAGGTTTCACCCAGCATATCCTTGCCTTGCTATCCCCCTTCACCTCTTCGATCCTGTCAATTGGCTTTCCCTGCGCAGATACTTATGTCAGGATTTGCCATACATCGGAACCGAAACCCGGAAATGTAGTCCAAAGAAGGGAATGGTTGGAAGGGAGTATGGCTTACATAAGTCAGCAATGGCGTTCCCTTTGCCAGTCCTGCGATTTGCTTCTCGCTTACGGAGCCGAGCGCATGCATTCTCGTTCGTGGCTTTTTGAGACTCTGTGTGATGATATGGAGTCAGCGTTGTCGTTTTGTGAGACAAGGAGCGGGTGCGTAAAGGTGTGATTGAGGGCAATACTGAGTGCAAGTGCTCCGAAGAGACTGGATTGTAACCATAACATGCGCAGATTGCGGAGTGAGGAAGACAGTAAATGCTCCCAGGACATGGTGTTGACCCCAGGGAACGGTGGGGGGGGAGGATACGTACTTCAATACTGGAAGCTGTTCCGCGCTGAAGGTGACTGTAGATGATATATCTTGGTAGATCTTCGACAGGAAGATGCGCAAGAATAGATGAAGGGTGGATGAAAATTGCGGTGTCGATGATATCCATCTGCTTTTTGTTGCTTGCAATGGGGAAGAGAGGCAAGTACGGTACGTCGATAGCACGGGTTGGTTTCCGATGGAGGTCCAATGGCGATGGGGAGGCAGAGTGCAGAATGGCAATTTGGTCTATGAATGCCGCGGCGGTTATTTGCTGGAGGGCGGCAGACTGCGTTTTAGACGGCGGGTGGAGTTTTGCATCCGCATTCGAGAGAAGCAGGGAGGGATTGTTATTGCGAACGATGGAAATTAGCTGGGAGCGCAGATTACTAGCTTCGGCCACGCTTTTGGGGGAGAGGAACATCTCCTCGCACAAGTCTTCTTTAGAAGGTGCGTGGTCATAGGCGCAGATAGCTGTGAGAGCCTTGAGTGCGTCAGACGTGGAGGAGTGCCTGCTGAAGAGGTGGTGAGCATGGTTGTAGGCGCTGCGGAGCTTCGTGCGTGCTTCCTCTGCTTGATAGTCCCTATTTGTATATAAATCTGACTGCGTAGGTGCAGAGATGTTGAGCTGGTTTTCAGGAATGAAGAGATTGGGTGTTGCAAGGGCTGCAACAAGAGCAATGGTGTACGGCATACAGCCGTGTTGATGGCCAATTGTGAGCATTTTGGAGAAGCGAGGGGAGAGCGGATACTTAGACAACTCGCGGCCGATCTCTGTAATCCTGCCCTTGGGAGAAATAGCACCGAGGTAGCTAAGCAGCTTTTCCGCATTCGCAAGACTTTGGGGGTCCGGCGGTGTCGGGAATGGGAAGTTGACGACGTGCTGCAAGTCCATACTTTTCAGTTGAAGCACAACACCCTCAACTGGCATTCGCAGGATTTCGGGTTCCGCGTGCTCCTTGAAATATTTCTCGTATACGGCTGATGAGTACAATCTGTAGCAATGGCCTGGTCTTGTTCGACCGGCACGTCCTTCTCGTTGCTTGGCGCTTGCTTTGCTGATAAACCCGATTTCGAAACTCTGGACACCAGTCATACGGTCGTACGTCTTCTCTTTGGCACGGCCAGTATCGAAAACGTAGCGGATGCCTGGAATTGTGAGACTGGTTTCTGCCACATTAGTAGCAAGGACAATCAATCTGGTGTTCTCTGGAGGAGTCTCGAAAACGCGCAACTGCTCTTTGGTTTGGAGTTGCGAGTAGAGTGGTAGTACGTGGACTTGCAATGAAGCGGGTGTATCGTCCTGCACGTCGAACTCATGTTCATCTTCGCAATTGAAGAGGTCATCATCGCTATCTTCGTCATATTCAATATCAGTCGCTTGGTATTGCTCATTGCCCAATTCCATGTCCTCGGTCTCCAGTGGAACTTCGCTAGGAGCTATTCTAACTTTGTGGCCGGCGGCGACTGGGCCTTGGGTATTTGCGAGAGCCTCCCGCAACCGCTTAGCCAACGCAATGATCTCATTTTGACCAGTCAAGAACACAAGGAAGCCACCGGGTGGAAGTTTTTTGTGGCCTCGACAGACCTTCGTGAATACTTCCTCAACGTAGTCTCGCTCGGTCCGCCGCGCGAAATGGGTGATGACATCGAACTGGCGTCCTTCAGCTTCTATCAAAGGCGGAGGACCGCTGCGGAATAGATTGGGGTTATCCAAGAAATCGGTAATCCTCAAAGTCGCAGACATGATGATCAGTTTCAATGGCTTGACCTCCTTATCCTCTTTGCTCATGGTGGCTCGTAAATCTACAATTCTGCTGAGCATGCCAATCAGTATGTCGGTATTTGCACTTCGCTCGTGTGCCTCGTCGATGATGATCACGGAGTACTTGAGCAAGGCGAAATCATTCGCTATTTCCCTGATCAAGATACCGTCTGTCATGAACTTGATGGCTGTATTGTCACTCACGGAACTGTCAAACCGAATTTGATAAGACACCTTGTTCGCTGCTTGGCCGAGCTCATCACCAACTCGTTTTGCCATGCTGACCGCTGCAACTCTTCGAGGCTGTGTGACTCCTATCATACCTGGAGTAGTGCTCTCAAGATTGCCATAGCCTGCCTCGAATAGAAATTGGGGCACTTGAGTAGTCTTTCCACTTCCAGTAGCGCCCCAGATCACCACTGTGGGATGATTATAGATAGCTTCCATGATCTTTTGCTCTTCAGCAACGACTGGCAAAGCTAGGCGAGCCTCTTCGAATTCTGCTGGTCGTGCTACATCGACATGGAAGGCCTTGCGCTCAGGGACAGTACTAACTTCACGGAGTTCGGGTGGGAGCGGCTCCTGCTCTGGCGGCCGTGGTTCATGGTTCATGAGATTAGAGTCTGACTTTCTCGAGATCGAAGGGTCATTTGATGTGTTTGGATGAACGGGAGTAAATCCCAAGGCCTCGTTGACCTGGTGCGTTGCCCATGCCTTGAAGGCAGATGATCTTTCCTTACGATCTTCCCTGTCAATTTCATCGACTTCATCCTCGCTTGTTGACTCGCTAGAGTGATCGTGGTCGGTTTCTTCCGAGAAATCGCTGTCTACATGAGAATCCTCATCAGAGCCAGTCTGCGTTCCCGCGGATGAGGTATTGGATGGTGAGGCGGGAGGGAAGAGATCAGAATCACCATCTGAACCGAATCCTTCCCAAGGGACCTCTACTATTGGTCGAACCTGCCTGATTTTATCAATTCGCTGACGCTTCTTGATTATAGGATTGCCACGAAGATCAGAATCTAGTGACCGCTTGAGCCCACTGCCAGGACCCGTAACTTGGATTATTCCCAGATTATGGACTGAAGAGACGGCACTAGGCCCATCGTACAGGTCAGAGTCGTCACTTTCGTCATCTCGTTCCTGGTACAGTATCTGGCGGTTGTTTTCTACATTAAGGCCCGCCTTTGTCTCATTCAGAGCCTGCTTCAGCAATTCGCGCTTGGGTCTGTTACCGCCCAATCTCCGAGAGCTGCGTAAAAGGGCTGTATCGACTTTGGAATCTGCTAGCTTTTTGATGAGATCAAGATTTTCTTCTTTTTGCAGTTTCTTGTCCTAATAGATGCGTCGGCTTACGCAATAGGTATTAAAAGTGAATTTAAACGTACGATGTATTTGTCCAATCTTTTCTGTTTCTTAGCGGACGCTTTTGGTTGCTGAGCTCGCAGAGTGTGTCTCATGTCTTGTCTCCTCTGCTCTTTTTCCGTGGTTTTGGGTAAAAGCTCGACTGGGTTAGAGTCCACCAATGCTCCCACAGGGGGGATTCCCTTTCCATGACCACCATTGCTCTCGGATTTTTGCCTTAAGAGGACCTTGTGCTTGCGCTCTCGGGGAACAAATTTGGGCATTGTGTGGTTTCACGAACAGGTATCGTAGGATTTGATGTCTTGGCCTTCCAAAAACGTCAGGGCTTACCCGAAGCTGCCGCTTTTAGGCACGTTAGGGTATCACTAGGGCAACGTTGATATGATACCACCATGCCGAGCATGCTCACATCCGAATGTACAACATCAGTAAGATGGGTAGAATGCTCTAATGTAACACATCATCTGGATAACGATTCTCGTTCTAGTATACATGCTCATTGAGTTCAGCTACCTTGAAAACCGGTCTCTTGCAAAACTTGCAAAACCTAATCCATGTGGCCCCGGAAATAGCTACTATTATTGTGACGCAGAGCAGTAGGCTCCTAATTTCAACTCTATATCACGAACGAGACGTGATACGTATCATGAATAAGTAGAATATCATGATGATCAACTGCCTACATCAACTCACTCATAGAAAGTTAGGAATTCTACGAGTGAAAGTGCTCCGCAACCAGGGGGAAGACAAATAGTGCGAGTGGGACAGCTATTCTGAGCCTATGAGCTCTGTTGTAAGTTAACATAGTATCAACAAATAGCTTGCTTCAGGAGTATGTGGGCCGATGAAATGTCGAGCTGTATG
>JAABUW010002313.1_pt1 | contig 29273 bp, 38 predicted proteins | sample 5560081 | NCBI WGS metagenome assembly JAABUW01 (sample SAMN10711882, study PRJNA513363) | rock metagenome | isolation source: Antarctica rocks | place: Antarctica: Victoria Land, Knobhead sud | reverse complement strand
GGCATGGACCAATTCTTGTTTCCACCGGAGACATCTTAGTGCTAGTGCCATCGGAAAGCATTTTGCTGCAGAAACCATGTCTCTGAAGAGCCTACGGAAACTTTTTGGTGTGGACTTACCACAGCATGCGAGAGCTCAGATCAATGAGAACGACCAGGATGTACTCCAAGTCATCGGCGCCGGTTTGCCCAGGACTGGTACCAGTTCTCTGAAAGCAGCGTTAGAAATCCTCGGCTTCAATCCATGCTATCATATGGCGGTAGGTCAAACGTCCTGTCAAGAGATATTTACAGCTTGAGACCGAACTTCACGTAGGAGTGCTTCGATCACCCTGATCAAAGCATTGCATTCGCACAGCTCATCAAACCCAAAACGGAAGCATCTTCGCATGGGGAAATCCCGCACGCAGCCAAGCTGAAAGCTTTGATGCGCGGCTTTCGGGCTACCGTCGACTCCCCTGGTTGTGATCTCTATGAAGATTTGATGCTTTGTTACCCTAATGCGAAGGTTCTCTTGTCTGTGCGCGACAGCGACGAGAAGTGGGCAAAATCCTTCAATGCCACTATTGGAAAGATGTTCATGTGGCAATACCCAATTCTGATATTTCCTATCGGTTTTCTTCGCAAACAGAGATACCTCGCCGGTGTTTTGGTAACGAGATGGAAAAATCTACCCGATGTATCGGAAATTGGCCCTGCAGTCCATAAGTCGCACAATGCGCAGGTCCGTGCCACGGTGCCAAAACAAAAATTGCTGGAATACAATGTGAAGATGGGATGGCCAAAGCTATGCGAATTCTTGGAGGTCCCTGTTCCAGATCAACCTTTCCCCAATCTGTGAGTAGAACCTTCCGAGGTGTGGTACATGATCATTAACGAATATCATCTAGAAACGACGCTGCGACGATATCGAGAGTATTCAATGGCGCTCAACTGTTTGGGGCTTGTGTTTGGTTGCTGTATCTTGGCATCGCCGCAGGATCAGTAGTCTTGCTCTTTTGGCCACGATACGTACTGCAGTACTTCTAGCCATACTCAGCTGCAACCTCTGGTGCGCAATCCATAGCAAACACGACAGACCCTTCTGTGTATCCTCCCCAGTAGAATTACACTCTTCGCCACAGTATGTCCAGGATGCTGACATAATCCTTTTCCCGAGAAAGGATACCAAACTACAGATTTCTGTTCTGTCAAGCCCCTTGTTGTGCCTGTGGAGACATAGATGTAGACTTGTGGGTCGCCATACTGTCAGCCGGAGGCTTTCAGTACATTCTTTGAAGTCTACTTGTGACAGGATCTTCAAGGAGGAAAGAGCTTCTGGACGCAGAATATGGAGGAAAGCTGAGACCCGACCTACGAGCACTCGTACGCGAAGCATTGTTAATGGCAGACATGAGACTGCCGGAAGAACCGTTGTTTCCGCCGAACCCGGGCATCTGTCTGCCCCACACGTGATTCGGCAGCCCCGGAAATCGATGAAATTGTCACGGCGGAGTAGAAGACGAGTTACGAGGGGTCTCATCGTGATGCAACGCTCTTGGCACGCTTAATGAAATGTTCTTGTTGTCTTGAAAATTGCTAGACTTCGTATACGGAGACCTCGGGACCAGAGTATCCATTGCCTAAATCGATCGGCTCGAGACGTTATGCTGTTCCTTCCAAGCACTACGAAGGATCCAGCAGCTATGACAATGGACAGGTAATGTAGTAGTCCAGTAAGACTAGATGATTAGGATGATTAGGGTTGAGAACGTCCGTCCATGGACCAGTGATTCGGCGTTGACGTACCGACATGCGTGAATCCTACTTGCTGTGAGCCCCGAATGCAATCGTCGTTGATCACTTTGGCCGGATATGGCATCGGATTATTCTAGCCTACGTCGACTCCTAGCTCTCCGGTGCTCTGCCGCCGTGGTACCTGCATCTAGAACAAGCGAGCTAACAGTAAGCAGTCAAACATGCAATGTAACATACACTGATCTGCGACTTTTGGTAATGTGATTTTACGATTGCTGGGATTTGGGCTTACCTAAGATGGTATCTGGGCATCGAGCAGTGACAATTGGGACTCTGGTCGGGGTTCTTCTGCTGGCCAGCCTTTATTGAATTCTATCGCAAGGTCTTTCCAGTCGAAAATGCTTTTAGATACAGGATCTCCTGCCATAATCGTGAACAGCTAAAAGGGTAGCTTAAAAAGCATAGTCGATACTTATCATAATAAGACGCTTATCTATCTTCGAAATCAGATAAAGAAGAAGTACGATTTCTCTAGGTAACAGCTTTATAGCTTCAAAGCTTTAAAATTGAAGTAGTTTCTATATTAAGAATACTTACTAATACAAGTTTCAACAGGTTCTATAGTCTAAAGATCTAGGTAATATGCGGAAAATATACAGACCATGACGGCGCCTCGAAAAAACCCGGCTCGGAATGAAAAAGAGCAATGAAGCATTCCACCACGATGAAAATGCGGGCCAGACAGTAACCCAAACAAATAGCAACCACTGCGAAGGATCCCACTAGTGATCCAAGCCAGAAAAGGAGCTTTGCCATCCTTCTAAAAGGCTTGAAAATACTGAAAGGTATTGACTCTTCTGGAATATGCCACCAGGATCTTGCGTTACCTGATTTTGGAAGCTCTCGCAATTCTCGGTTTTTTCTTACTTGGATGAACACGACCTTGGCGAGATACGCTGCCATAGCAACAGGTCCAAACCCTATTACCATTCCTACCGAAGCTCGCCATAGCACTTTCTCCTGTTTCGTCCTGAATTCCGAGTTCCATGGCAATGCGTGGAGCCCGCCATATAATAATCCAGCACAGACGAACAAGACCCAGATCGAGACGCCAAGTGTCGCACCTCGCTGAGATAGCGGTGGCCAGTCTGAAGTGTAATTATTCAGCAGTCCATCATACTCCGTCCAAATGCCGGATCTAGGGTTCTCCCGGAGCAAGGTTGCCGCGCACTTCCAGCGCTCGACGTCCATTGGCTTCAGAACTACGAACCAAGTGGGGTAGAAACGAGCAGCGTAACCTTCATCGTAGAAGCAAATGCCCGTAGAAAGCAACTCATCGCAGTCGGTGAGAGCAATGCATCCTTTGGGCAGCGTACACGGTTCCTGGACCCCGTCCCGGGCGTCAACTTGTAAGGTACTAATCGATCTGAAATGCGGGTCATCCCTATCGACGATTCTGATCCTTTGAGCCTCGCATCTGCTATCGGTGTCGAGACCTAATTTGTTCATTGGCATGTGCATAGACATCCAAGCGAGCATTTCACGAGCGCTGCCACCACTTAGAGTCGTTGGCGTGTTGATATCGAGAGGTTTTTCCCACCACTGAACATAGACAACTAGAGCAAATACACAGTGCGCGAAAGTGTTCAGCTGGGTGACTCAGCAATATGTAGTAAAAGAGTGATATACGGTGGCTTACCTCTATGAGACTTAAAGGCGCCGAGGAAATCAGCCTTCCAAGGCATTGAAGGCAAAACCACACAGCTTGGCTGCAGACAATACCTTTTGCCAAAGGACTGGCTTTACTCTTGTCAAGTATAGCATCCGCTGAGATGTCTTTCAGCAAATCTGGCCTTAATGTGAGAGCTACAGCGACGCCTTTCAAAGTCATTCGCATGCGCTCTTTTCCAGGAGGGAGGATAGGGTCCTTTGCGCCACTTGAATCAAGCTCAAAGCCGCCCATATATGCATAGAAGGCATGGGTCATAGTCCACTTATTCTTGCATGGTAAAGATGGTGTTGGGGTTTCCGCTCCGCCTGACTTTCCATTGGTGTCCACTTCAGACAAGTTGCCTCGATGAAACGAATTCAAGATCGTCTTTACCCATGATAAAGGAGGCCTCTGTCCCACAGCCTTGTTTATATCTTTGAGGCCCTTCGCAGTGGCCAGTCTTTGATACCACGCCGTATATGCAACCATTTCAGGCGCGAACAGGCCTACACCCAGCCAGTAGAGCTTCCGCCAAATTTGTGCAGATTTCTGGTCGGTAGGTGGGATATTGAGATGTACAGCTGTCCATACGCACAAGGAAGTTGTGATGATGCAGACTGACAGGATGGACCAAGTACCACGTGTTGAAGGTTCAGGTTCCCAAGTTATGGTCCCAGTGCTGTTTCTATTACCAGCAACGATGAAGGACATGATAATCGCGATGAGGATCTTGTTGAATCGAGTGTGCTTACTTCAGTGAGCGCACGAGGTATGGCGATTGTAGACTCACATGTAGGACTAAGGTCGCTGACGAGTAAAGTTAGCCGCATGCACAGCCACCCTCTCGCGACGATCAAGCAAAGGGGATGTTATGGATTTGTCATATCGGGGTGGGTAAGTCATTGGGTTTTGTCTATCTAAATGGATGAAATCCATGATACATGCAGGATCTATAGGAGAACGAATATGAAGACCTGAGCATCCATTTTTATGCCTAAGCTAGCTCGCGGGTAGAGTAAGAATCCGAACTTTCAGCAGTCAATTTTGGTGGGGCTCTCCCGCCTTGGCGTTCGGATTCTTACTCTGCCCGCGAGGCTAGGCAGCTAAGGTAATGGAAGCTTGACCCCGGAGTATGGAAAATAGAAACTCCGGGTAACTAGCCCGATAGGGCTGGACTATATCTGGGTGTGGACTGTGAACTCTTCTAATCGATTGAAAGATATCTCCGCAGTGTTTGCATTGTCCATATGCACTTGGAACAAACTTCCAAATTATTTCGGGTAGTAAGTCGTCATAGTTTTTGGCTGCTAGAGCCGATGGTGTGGTAGTGCAATCAAAGGATTTCCCCTCACGCACAGCTAGCAGTTATGCTTGCTTATCTCATAAGCAATTGGCTCTCATTGGTGCATGCATTCTTCCATTCAGATCCTCCTTAATTGGCTTTCTCTTGTCTACAGTGACTGTCAGCTACACATGCTCAAAGCTCATTCATCCCAGCCCCCTGAACCATCTTCCTTCATTAATCATCATGACCGACTACCTCATTGTAGGCGGTGGCCTTGCGGGTTGCGTCCTAGCCTCTCGTCTCAAGGAACTCGATGCTTCGGTCAACATCATGGTCGTTGAGACAGGCCCAAATGAGCATGAGAACCCTCTAATCACCGAGCCCATGGGTACAATGCAGCTGAATGGCAGTCAGTACCAGTACAATTACAAGACCGTTCCCCAGAAGCACTACGATGGTCGACAGGTCTTCCAGGCTGGGGGAAAGGTTCTGTCTGGTTCAAGTGCGGTGTGAGTGGCATCAGCAATTCTATCTGGCCCAATCGTCCATGTTCTGATTTCTGACATGTGTCTGTCAGCAACTATGCAGCTTGGACGCGTGGTGACAAGGTAGACTACGACCTGTGGGGAAAGATAGTCCACGATAAACGTTGGACCTACGACGGTCTACTTCCGTACTTCCGAAAGACTGAGACTCATCATGACCGTCAAGCCGATCCTCATCAGCATGGCTTCGACGGTCCCATACACTCATCCCCAGCCCTAGGTCGTACATATCCCCTCACAAAGCAGTTGAAAGAAGCGTATGTGAAGATTGGTGTGAAACCTATCCGGGACCATAATTCTGGGGATAATAAGGGCATGGCGCCACATGTTGAGAATTGGTACAAGGGCAAGCGTCAACCTGCAGGAAAAGCATACGGGCTCAAAGGTGTCGAAGTCATCAACAAAAAGACTGTGACAAAGGTAATACTCGAAGATGGCCCCAACAATATCAAAAAAGCGACGGGGATTGAACTCACTTCGGGCGAAACACTAAAGGCTAACCGAGAGGTCATCGTTTGTTGCGGTACCATCCGCACCCCACAACTTCTCATGCTTTCCGGCATTGGCTCCGCCGACGAGCTCAAGAAACACAACATCCCTCTCCTCGTCGAGTCACCTGAGGTGGGTAAGAACTTTAGTGACCACAGTTCCGTAACCCAGTTTTACCGCATCCGTGACCCAGAAAAGGGCGTATGTGCTCCATCCCCTGCCTTCTTCACCAATCCCACCTACGTGGAAGGCTTTCCAACAGACTATATAATCGCCGAATCCGCCCCAACGGCCGACCTCAAGCGTGCACTTCAACATGACCATCCTGACCAGATCATAACAGACACCGATCCCAATATCTTCCCACCCCGCTCACACTACGAAATCCTCCCCATGTATGCCCCTACCGAGGTTCCCCTTACGAACCTGAACATTCCATTAGATGGCTCGATCATCAGCATCGGCGTCATAGGCCTCTTACCAACATCCCGCGGCAGCGTTACGCTTGCATCGACCGACCCAATGGAGGATCCTCTCCAAGACCCTAATTACTATGCGACCGAATTTGACCGCGTCGTTCTTCGCGCCGCAATGCGTCGTAATATGGCGGCATTTGAGACTCGGGAAGGTCAGGCGGTCGTTGTGGAGGAGGTGCCGCCTGCAGGATTCCCAACTTTGAGTTCGAAGAGCACGGACGAAGAACTCGATGCGCGAGTACGAAGATCCGGTGGCACTTTCTATCACACCATCGGTACAGCGAGTATGGGCACAGTGGTGGATACGGAGTGCAAGGTGAAAGGGGTTTCAGGGTTGCGAGTTGTGGATGCTAGCGTTGTGCCAACACCCATCAGTGCACATTATATGATCATGACTTACGCTTTGGCTGAGCAGATGGCTGAGATCATTGCTTCAGGCTCCAAGAATTGAGGTAAGCCTATGAAAATGGGACTGGGCAGTGATGAAGATGTGCTAACGTTAGAATGTAGATGCATTAGCGGAGAAAACTGCGGACGATATCGCAAGAGGTGGAACATCAAAACCTCCGACACGACAAGTAGCAAATTCATGAATCACGGTCATACAAATATGACAGGGCTTCAATAACAAGACTCTTGTCTTACTAGCCTCCTACAGACATACTTACCAAAGCTCTGTTTCAGTTAGGGGGAGCTTACTTATACTTCCACTCAGCTTATAGTTACACTTATCGTGCATCCACTATGGGCGAATGAGTCGGATGATGTTTGCACGGCTATACCGTGCTAGATGACAGGATGCACCGACAACCTACGGTTGAGATTATCGTTGAGTGTACAATGCCCAATTACCAAATGGCTTCTTGCAGACGACAGGTCATAGTCTAACATATTCAAGAATCTACTGCGGAAAAGGATAGCCCTATCAAGAAATTATGGCCGATAATTTAGCTAGATACTAATTTCAAGTGGCAGAAGCCTGCCGACTGAAAGCTACTAAAGGATTTCAGGTTCGCTATAGGATAAAATGATACCCTCGAGCGAGATGGGGTTAGAAGTACCAGGAGTCGCAAGTTCAACACTACCAGATCTTAAGTGGGTGTGGTGATATATCTGAGATCGAGGAACCTTCATGGCGGGACTGTGATCAACGGTGCGGATCCTTGCTTTAATATCGGTGGCCCGTTGAAGAGAATGGCATTGTTCAGGTCGCCAACGAGATTAGCATGGAGGATGTAGACTGGTCTCAATTTTATGGTGGAGCTATCGTGGGTGAGGATGAAGCAATGATATTGGGAGGAGCGGTGGTCTGGTTGAGGTTACATGCTTTACGTTTATTCGAATGATGATGGCTCAAGCTCTTGCCCATCGAAACCCGGTTGAATGCCCTTGTTGTCTGCCCTATGGATGAATGGGTCGGATGATGTCCGCACGGCGTTCTTGTGCGAGTTGATAGGATGCATGGACGGTTCACGGTTCAGATCGTTGTTGGATGTCATACCGTATGAATTTTGTAAATGGCAATGGAGATCTAGTTCCATGATACACTCACCGCAATCTAGCAACTTTCCCTGACCAGTATGCCGCGAGCTTGACTGCCTGATGGCGGAATTGTCGACTTTGAGGGAAGGATCAAGACAAAGGCAGCCCGTGGAAGGTGTGAATGTACTTCCAAGTCATGCGCATATAAGTTCGATAAAGAGGTTTTCAATACTCATGATTGTTTGACGCTGATCACTATTTGGGGAGGTTTGCAAGACCGGAACAAGGAGACTACTGGCTGCAATTGCTATACTCGGCTGAGTAGTGATATATTTGATATTTGGAGAAACACCAACGATTCAGAAACGGGGCAATGTTTGTTTGGCAAGTGCATAAGTTCCCTACCTTCCTTGAAGTGGTTTGTTCGCAGCAACCTCAACTTCTAAGCCTCGGAAGAAGAACCCATCCAACCCATCCATCCCGCACAACTTCCTAGACCCCCTTTCCTTCCACGATATCGAGTCTATAATTAAAGACCGCAATAACTACGCTCTTAAACCAACCACCCCTAAACTTAGGTTCTGCAGCCACTTCTGTGAATGGCACCATCAATGCAGAATGTGGCATGCTGAGTACCAGACGCCGATGACGTCTTGTGGCTGCCAAATGCAGGATGTAATCTCCACCTTTCTTTCAAGGCTTGGGAGTCCACGGTGTGTGATCCCGAGGTTGAGACAGAGATATAGTCCATGAAGTGAGGTTGTGGTAAGTGTGCTCCTCGGCTGGGGACGTGCGCATGTTGTTCATTTGGCAGCATAGACGCCCTCTGGTCCAGGTGGGTTGTGCTGGATGATGTGATCGTTGTCGAAGGTGAGAGAAAGCGACGTCCGGTAGCACAACTCTTCACCCAGTTCTCCAGCTCCAACCCTCTGCCTTCCTCCAAGGGTCGCATTGTCGCTCATGTTGAGAACCAGCACTGAATCTAAACGGTGTGCAAGTCGACCACCCGGTGCGATGTCCCAAGCGCAGGCCAACAATATGGCAGCATCAACACTGTCCGCGTTCACAACGCGTACTATGACGCCCTGACCCCCGTAACCCCCCTCATCCTCTGTATAGCCAGGACAACGATGCCCTTAAAGAGGTTGTTATATATTTTTATCGCCTTAATCTCAATTTAGTGCTGGCTGTAATGCCAGCCTTAAAGTTTTTATATATATCTTTCAAAATTAGGTGTACTATGGCGTCAAGGAGCTTGACTTCTCAGTCATCGTGGCGAAACGTTTCTTGATGGAGGAAAAATGGGGTGTGTTCGAGATTTGTGGTAGACAGAGGACTTGGGCTGCTATAGTGTCAAAGTGTTTGCTCGGGGTGTAAAGTGTCCCAAGAGCAGTGGATATCCAGGAAGATCTAATGCCACGTTCTTTGCTTCCTCGGACTGAAACGTCGACTGCACCGTCTTCACCGCTCTGTTTCATGGCCTCTTCATATGCCTCTCTAGCTCTCTGAGCATTCAGCTCATATCGTGCTTGTAGGGGAGTCGGAAAATCCCGTCCAGCTGCGACCGTACGCTCGGCCTCCCACGTGAGATGCGCAAGTTTTTCAAGGGATGACATAGGAGTTGGTGCTGCGGTGAAGACTGCTGAGTGATGTTGGAGCTCCTCGGCATCGGATTTGTCGATTTGACTGCGTCTCTTATACAGAATTAGATACGCATCCCGGCTCTGCATGAAAGGAGCATGTAAATATACAAAAAAGAATATTTCTTGTGTCCAAGGCAACACAACCTTACATCTTCGACAGAGGCGATTGACATTCTTGTGTCAATGTGCTTGATCCAATCATCCACATTGTGCCTCCTGGATATTTTTATATAATGGCCAGCACTCATAGTGATACCAATGTGATGGACCACACTCATGCAGTCGTAGGTCATCCCACCCTTGCCTCGAAGGTCTTCCTGCACGCCCATGACTATGTCAAGACCACGGAGAGGGAACTCAATACGGTCCATGAACTTGATTTGCTATGTTATCGTACCGGAAGCGTTTGAGCCCAATGTATATCATATATATATCAATCAGAGAATTCGGAATGGTTGTCAGAAAGACGGATGTGGATGCTCGATCCCTCTCTCCGCACGTTTCGCAAAGGAAGTCAGAAGCTTCATGGCCATCACGAAAGGCACCATTGTTTAGCTGTAACAATGAAACATCTCCACTGGTTGCGGAGACCATCTCGCGTTCGATTGATAGGGCAAGAGTTCTGTGGAATTCGACGTTGTCCCTACCAACGTACCCACACGTGCAGGATGCACAAGTGACAGTCTGGAAGCCAAAGCTCTCATCGTTGAATGACATCCTGTTAAAATATGGATTCGCATGATGATTTCGGACTGTAATAAAGCATGCTTTTTCATGACCAGGGCTACCACTGGCCATGGAGGGTCTCCGATTGATCAATTGCACGCATGGGTGGGACTGCCTCGCAAGCCCAACATTTGAAACGCCACTCGAGGCGGGAGCCCATTGTCATTCCAAGGGGCCCGAAGATGACCTGGACGAACTCGCTGGAATCTTGCTATTGTCGAGGTGCCGAGGAACTCGCTCATCATCCGTAGAGCCAGGACAACGGTGTCCTTGAAGAGGCTCCAATGTAGCCAAATCGCTGAGCTCAGCAGGATCCATGATGTGCCCATCGTAGTCATTGGAACGGAGCTTCCCCAATACCAGCTCGGTCTCCGCGGCCCTTGATCCCAGCTTGGTGCTGGCTTTGATGCCAGCTTTGTAGCTTGCGTTGGTGTCAATTGATATATATATATGAAATTTCTTACAATTCAATTAACGATGACTGTGAGCAAAGACAAGGAACAATATTGCAAAGCTTCAATTCTCGAAGAACTGGCCAAATTTTTCAAAGGGAGGATTCCAAAGACCTGGTTCGAAAGAGAAGCACGGTCGACATCTGAATTCCCAAAAGCAGTGAGCAACACAGAAATACAGATATATATATAATGGTTCTTGCATGTCAGTCCGCGATGACTGTGAGCAAAGACAAGGAACAATATTGCAAGCTTCGATTCTCGAAGAACTGGCCAAAGTTTTCAAAGGGAGGATGCCAGGAGACCTGCGTCAAAGGCGAAAGACACGGTCCACATCTGATTTCCCAAAAGCAGTGTGCAACACAGAAAATATATATAATGCTTCGTGCAATTCAATCCGCGATGACTGTGAGCAACGACAAGGAATTACATTCCAAAGCTTCAACTCCTGAAAGATTGGCCAAAGTATCACACTCAAAGAAGACATTCATGGTGACCTACTTCAAAAGCGAAAAACACGGTCCACATCTGAATCCCCACAATGACAGTGTGCAACACAGAAATACAGATACATGTTTCGTACAATACAGTCCACGACAATCATGAGTAAGAATAAGGACAGGTATTGCAAAGCTTCAACTCCTGAAAGATTGGCCAAACATCCGCACTCAAAGAAGACATTCATGGTGACCTGCGTCAAAAGCGAAAAACACGGTTAACATCTGAATCCCCACAATGACAGTGAGCAACACAGGAACGATATATAATGTTTCGTACAACTCAGTCCGCGATGACTGTGAGCAGGAACAAGGAAGAATATTGCAATGCTTCAACTCCTGGAAGAGTGGCCAAACATTCGCACTGGGAGAAAAGACTCCTGGAGACCTGCTGAGAAAGAGAGAAGGAAGGTAAATGAGCAGCGCGGGGATGGGGATATATATAGACCTCCGTGGGCCAATGCTGTGAATGAATTGAGAATGGGACAACTGTGTGAATGGAATGGAAGTGACCTTCCCCAATGAATGCAATACGATTTCACCAACCCCGTGAACGCATCGGAAGTGACCTGACTTGACGAACGGAATACGAGTGGACCAACTGTGTGAACATCTCGGAAGTGACCAACCCAATGAACAAGAAACGACTTCACCAACCCCGTCACCAACCCAAAAGTGACCCAACCCCATTCATCAACAGAGAGCCATCCAAACCCCGTCACCAACCGGCAGTGACCTACCCCAATGAACAAAAAACAACTTCACCAACCCAGTGAACAAACCAACTTCACAAACCCCGTCACCAACCCAGTGAACAAACCAACTTCACCAACCCCATCACCAACCCAAAACCAACCCACCCTCCAACCCTTCAAACGCTACCCCACCCCAACCTCCCACCCCAAAACCCCAACACGCTCACCGCAACCCAGCTCCCCGATCCCGAGATAATACCTATCCCAACCCATCCCCCCAAAAACAAACAAACTCCACTCATCTCATCTCCTCATCCCTCCAAAAATCCCAACACAGGAAATATGAAACCCTCATCGTAAACATTCACCAAGCCCATGAAAAGAAAGGGTGGATGTGCTTCAATCTTGGTCCCGATCTGAAAGTAGTACCTCCGCACACCTTTGAATCAAAGACGTATGCAGAATTCGGCAAGTATCAAGGACGCAAGCATCAGAGACATGATCGCAGTTGAGAGTTGTAGTGTAGACTGATCTGATGACCAAGAGCCTTCCTTTGTGGATGGGGGATTGTGACTTACAGCTGGCTTGGAGACTGAGGAGTAGGTAGCGGGGGATGGCATACATCTGGAGCTTCCTGGTGATTTTCTTGTTGTCGTGCTTTGAGGATATACCATCCATCAAAGTTTCACCTGGAATGGCAAGATCATGTATGCTTTGTTTGTTGAGCATTTCCACCCTGTATATCACTGCCTCGACAACTTTCCCCCTCCATTCCTTTCTTCCCACACCAAAACCTCAATGCCCCATCCCCCATCCCTGGCTTCAACCTTATCAACCATCATAGATCCAAAAAAAAAAGCCAAAAACAGAAAATCATGGGCTCGGGCCGCGCTAACCACAAATCAGTATAACGCTAGCAATAAGGTTTGGCGCTAGCTCACATTCGAACGCGGGGCCTCTCGCATTTTGCGGACTTAGGGTCTGCCCTAAGCGAGAATCATACCACTAGACCACTCGAGCTGCCATTTTGGAATTGAGCGCTTATTTTTAACAATATTCTGTTTTTGGAGAGTTATATTCCGAGGACGAAGGAAATATTAATGTTTGCGAGTCGAATGGGTTGGATGCACTCTCAAATGGTCAATAGCTGCCAATGTTTGATGCGCGACAATGTGTGGGATCGATACAATCTCAGACGGACATGACACACTACGGTTGCGTGTCGCATATGTATAGATGTAGAATGAGTGGCATTATCAACTAGAGCTATCACGATAACAACTATTAAAGCTTCTAGTGATGTTTATTAAATACCCCTGGCCAAGCTCCTTGCACATCCTATCGCTAAGCAAGTATCAAATGGGTATTGGACAGCTTTCATCTGAGATTACATCCAATCCTACCCGCTTCAGTGCGAACCTAGACCACAGCACCTGAGGTGACGGCAGTATCGCCATTGTTGACACCGTTGTGGCGATGGGGAACCCCCTTTTCAGTTCCGTGGGTGTAGGATGGGCCCTCATCGTAATCGCGAATGTGAACTGAGACATGTCAGAAGGAATCTCCCACAAAGAGACCGGGAACTTACTGCCGAGACGTGCTGGGTCAATGTTACGGTGACCCCAGAGGAGGAGAGTACCGAAGACTGGCTTCGCCATGATGTCCAGAATACCATAGAACACAGCCTCAGAGTCTGGTGAAATGACGTTACCACCCTCCGACAGTCCCCAAGCGATTGGGTACAGGAACCAAAGGAAGATGGTCCAGACACCGCAAATGAGGTAGGCCTTGTGTACATCGGCGCCAATAGCGAGAGCGTGTTTGCGTGCGGTCAAGGTGACTGTCCATGCAACCCAGAAGAAAGCGAAACAGCCAAACACGAAGTAACCCCACTGATGTCATGTCAGCGATGCCCAAGCTCACTTCAACATCGCGCATACCTTGTAGCTGGAGGTGACCAATGCGCCAACGAGACCAGTGATGATCATGATCTCGTCAATCAAGACGGTGTACAGGATCGTAGGCCATGGGAGACCTGCCGTCAGAAGGAGGTCCATGAGCAGTAAGGGTGTAGTGATGACCCTGATGGTGTCAGTGTGGAGCGACTATAGCGGTGCCGAATATGTACTTACCAATCGATGTATCGAACGTAGAAAATCTCACGGAGGTTTCCATGGACCTTAGGGTTGCCCCGCATGAACTCAGGCTTGATACCAGTCTGTCCCAAATCGGCGCCCATGGTGAAGTAAGCGATGGCGGCAACCATGGTAATGGATGCCGTGATATAGTGGAAGAGACGGTGGGTGCGAGGTTTGGTATATGAAAGGCCCATGAAGGCCAAGGTGGCTACGAACATCACAGCGCAGACGGCCTAATACAAGTCAGTATCATGATGGCCGTGTGAGGTGAGAAGAGTCCCGTACAAAATACCAGTCTGAGCCATGATTTGTGATGGCAATGTCAGAGGCAGCACCATTGACGAAATGATTACCATTAGCATGGATAGCATCGTTGGTACGCTTGTTGAGATCCATGATAGCTGTTGCAGGCTGAGATGGTCGATAATTCGGGGCGTGATTGTTGTTATTCAGAAGTGGAAGAAAACAGTGGGTAGGGCGACGATTGTATATGAAGGCGGCGCTAGTGGGCGAAACTCATTTCTGCTGCAATCCGATGACATAGCGGCCAAGTTGCATCACTTGGGTCGACCAAACGGATCCATCGACCCCATGCACCTCTGCAACTCGCCGGACCCAACCCCGTGTAACTTCCGATGCTCTTTGCCTTCTTCTACTTCCGCATTATCCTCTTCCAGAAGGACATGCTCTGTCCCCACATTCCGCTGTCGCCTCATCCTATGCACTTTTTCGCATGGCAAATATTGAGCGATCCCACCGTCCCCCATCCCAATGTTGGTCAGGTCACGCGGCTCCTGTAGAGGACTAACGGGCCCATTGCATCCGTGGCTTCCGATGCTTGCCGCTTTCACCATGGTCCAACGGTGGTCTGATTATTCTTGCAATAGCAGCCTCGTTTCAGCGATATGAAATCACCATGGACGTTTGGAGAACTAGCGTCGACCCTGATTCGGGCAGGGTCGCCATAGCTAATCCCTGCTACTGCAGCACTAGAGTCACTAGTCTGTGAGAAAGGAGACCTCCGGCAATGTGACTGAAGCTTGTATTGACCTCTCATGCTCTTGCTTGTGGCTCGATCGTTGGCTGGCTCATCGGACGCCGCTTTTACACCTATCAGCTTCTTGGGAGTCACTGTTGTGAAAGACTTGGTAATTCTCTCAATTCGCATTTCAAAGCAACCGGAATACAATCCCGAACTTGTCATAGAATAGTCACCGAGCAGCCGAGCAGCAGTATTATCCTCCGTTTGTCTGAGCCCTTTGTTTTTCATCATCACGAGACCCTCCCCGCACTGTCCGATGTACATTGGTGCATTGTGCATATCACTATTGAAAACCAAGAAATGCACCAGCTTCCGTCGAAATTTTCTTCCAATCATCATATGGCCGACTATGTTAGCTGCCGCGACCGCTCAGCGACGCTGCTTTGGCGCTTGACTTCTCTGCCGAACCGAGCGAATCGACAAAGTGTAAAGTAAAGTAAGTATCAAACCCTGATTCATCGGTGGCACATCTTGGCAGGGAAATGAAGCTCTGCCGTTAGGTATCAAGCAGCAAGGGCTTTGGGATGTCGACCCTGATGCCGACCCTGTGTGACTCAACGCAGGGCTCTGAAACTCACCCTTGAGGTTGATGCTGCAACCGAAGTGACCGCGGACAGGCTTGGCAAGCAAGTGGCCTTCCAAAAACTCGGTTGTGAACTCTGCAGCCTGTCAACCGGATCATAACCCGGACGGCAATCGAGACTTAGCTACAACTGCATCATGTCTGAATGCCGAGTTTTGGCCTCGAGGTTGGGAGCTTCTTGTTCAAGGGGGCAGGTTGAAAGAGCTTGGTCGAGTAACGGACTTTCGACGCCGACGACCACGTCTCGCATTTCGTTGTGCGACCAAAAGACGCACGCATTCATCGTGGACAATTTTTCTTCAGGCCCACAATGAGGTGTATGTACAATGTATTGAGTTGAGCACTAAGAATTAATATGGATCATATCCTCCCGATATCCCGTAAAGCCTTCAAGAACCCCCACACGAAGAATAGTCCCAACACTAGCAATGCAATGTGAAAGTTCGACAACAACGGCATGGCGTGTACCTTGTCGACTTCCCTGACCTCCCCTTTCCCATGTGACTTCGCCTTGGCCGTCCAAGGCGCCTTCATGCCAAAAACATCAAGCACCTGCTCACTCGTGACCTTGCTCCCAGCTAGACAGATTGGCACCCCGGTCCCCGGATGTGTCGATGCGCCAACAAAGTGTAGACGATCTATGGACGAGTGCTTGGTTGACGGTCTGAATGAAAGCACATTGAAGAAGCTGTGGCTTAATCCTAGTATCGCCCCTTTATCGAGATTGAAGACGTCTTTCCAGCTTTGCGGAGTGTTGACAATCTCCTTGACCAAGGCTCCGTGAAGATTTTGAGCACCAGTACGAGCCTCGATGGTTGACAAGACAGTGTCTCGAGCTTTGGTGACCATAGCTTCCCAGTCTTGTTTGTTCTCTACTTTGGTGGTGCCTGCGCCTTCTTGATCGTCGAGTAAATGGCCTCCCCCTTCTTGATCGTCAAGCAGGTGACCAACTGGTACGAGAACGACGATCGAGTCTTTCCCTTCTGGTGCGGCAGCAGGATCGATCCTCGAGGGGACATTGACGTAGAAAGAGGGCTGTGAAGGGATTAATTGTTTCTTGAATATATCGTCAAACGATTCGCGATAGTCGTCCGCAAGAAAGATGTTGTGAGTTGTGAGTTCGGGAATCTTTCGATCCATTGCCCAGTAAAACGATATCGAACTGCAGCTGGCGGCGCGTTTTTGTAGAGACTCGGCCTTTGATGACGGAGGTAGTAGGTTGTTGTAGGCGTAGACGAGATCCGCGTTCATAACTACCACATCTGCAGAGATAGACTCACCGGAAGGTAACGTGACGCCTGTTGCGCGGCGACCATCTGGGGAGAGTTGAACAGAGGATACTGGCGTTGACAGTCGGTATGTGACTCCATAACGCTCCCCAACACGGACTAAGGCAGCAATGACGCTGTGGAAGCCGCCTTTGGGATACCATATGCCCTCTGCGAGCTCGGTGTATTGCAGCAGGCTATATGTCGCCGGAGCATCAAATGGTGACATTCCCATGTACATGCTTCCAAATGTGAAAACCCGGCGCAGCCGCTCAGTCCAAAAGTATTTCGAGGCCCGGGAGTAAATGCTCTCAAACGGATGAAGCGTAAGCACGTGCAACAGGAACGACGGCCTGGCCATCGAGAGGAACGATGTGAAATTCTTCTTCAGCACGTGCGTGACACTGAGTTCATAATGTCTATGTGCTTCTTGCAAGAACCCAAGGTACCGCTCGAAGCCATCTTTGCCCTCCCACTTCTCCACCTCCTCTTTCATCCGTGACACGTCGGTTGAGAGCTCAAAGGACTCACCATCGCTGAACCAGATGTTGTAGTTCGGCTCGCATTTCATGAGATCGACGCCTTCTGCTTCGAGAGATGTATCGAGGTCGTAAAAAGCTTCACGAAAGAGGTGGGGAAGTAAAAGGAGGGAGGGGCCTTGGTCAAAACGCTGCATGTATTGTCAGTCTATGCCCCGGAGCACTGGAGTTCCTCCTTACATAGCCACCATCGTGTATCAATGAACATCGACCACCAGTGAAATCGTTCTTTTCGAAGACTGTGACTTTGAGGCCTGCCTTTGCGAGGCGGGCTGCTGTTGCAACACCACCTACGCCCGCACCGACTACAATTGCAGTCTTCTGGCCGTTCTTCGCGGTCATTGTCGGATTGGTGTGGGCAAAGTACCCAGTCGTTGTGGGGACTACATGGTGAATTGAATGGGCAAGCCCAGATATGATGACGACGTTTGGTCCTGGGGCGCGGCTCCGGGTCCAGCCAAGCCCGGAAGGCACCCCAAAATATTGGCCGAGGCTCGCTCCGGAGGATGTTTTACGCCTTTTCTCAGTCTTGCCTGAGGTGCACTCAAAAAGCTCGCCATTCGGTGTGCTTTATAGGTAGATGATGCACAGTGGGCTCTAGTCAAATTAGGATCTTGATCGAGGATAGTCGTATGTACAGATAGTATTAAGACCCAGCTACGATGGCCAACGAACAGAGTGGTATCTCGAACAGTATCTACAATTGGCCCCCATATTCCAAATCCAAACGCTAGGTAGACCAGGGCGTCTGGTACACTAGCTTTGGTTCAATGCACTCCATGCTACTCGAAATCTTCTCAGCTTCGGAACTGTTGCTCTGCCAGCCTTTACTTTGTATCCGGGCTTTCTCAGCACCCTGCCAATCTCGACGTAGCTCTCCACTGCCACTCGCATTGAGCCTCGCGCCTCTGCAGGCAATTCTTCTATCGCTCCTTTCGCTTCATCGTAGATTGCAAATGCGCTGTCCAGGAGTCTTTGCCTTAGATTTTCAGCTTTGGAGCTGGTTGGGTCCTTAATGATGTCCTCAGGACACAGGCCTTCCTCCTTGAGCCAGGTCGTTGGTAGATAAACGCGGCCATTAGAAGCATCGACAGAGATATCCCGAGCGATATTAACATACTGTAGGGCAATGCCCATCCTGCCACCTGCCTGAACGATTCGTTTGCGCTGACTTTCTGGCACGATCGCCTTAGTGTGGTGAAAGACAAGCTCCAAGCAAGATTCTGCCACAGTACCGGCCACCCGAGCCCCGTAGATTTGTAGAATAGATTCGTTGTTGATAGGAAAAGGGTTGCTGGGCGACGAAAAATTTAGATCGGTCTCGAAGCCTTTCATAAGATCATAGAATGGCTCCGGGCAAAGGTACGATGTTGGAAGTAACATAAGCGTGTGCTGAACGGACAACGGGAACGTCGAGCTGATGAATTCCGCCATTTGCTGATTCTTCGTTTGAGTGGGGGTTTTGTAGCTGATATCGAGGTACTGATTCAATTTCGCGATCCAATGCCGAGCCTCCTCAACTGATGCAGCCTCGTCAACCAAATCGTCCGCGACGCGGCAGAACGAGTACAACAAGACCAAGTCGGTTCGAAGCCTTCCTTGAAAGACTCCGCTGGCAAGGTAGAAGCTTCGACTTTTGGCTCTGAGTCGGGCTAATGCTTGTTGTAATCCCAAAATGCGATTCTCATCATACGCGTCGGTGCATACAAGCAACGCTCGCACGAGCAGTATGGGTGATGGCAATTCAGGGATTGTGGGAAAGAGGTTTGGAAAGGTTTGCAGAATTGCGTAGGCGTTGTCGAAAGCAACGAGACCGAAGACGATGAGCACATTGGTCACTAGAAAGAAGACTGCCTCTTCGATTTCAAGTCCGTCCCAAAGATGCCAATCTAGCTTTGTACCTGACTCAATAACCCAAGTCCCCCGTTTCAATGCCAATGTATCGACGATCCAGAGATAGATCGTAGGGAGGGTGACCGGTAGTAATGTGTTCGAAAGGGGCAGCTCCATTATTAGTTGGTAGGCAAGGCTCCTAATCCACGTCAGTCATCGTTCACTGTAGAGGACGAGTTCTCGCATACCAAAGCAATAAGACGAACGGCCCAGCCCATACAAGGATTAAGCCCAAGTAAAAGCCTTTTCCCTTTTGTACGCAAAAAGCAGTCCCACAAAGGATGACAGCAACGATTGATAGTGTACCAAGCCATCTCCACATTCGCAACCGCCTTCCATCATTGAGCATCTTCTGTCCGCGAAGGTATACTGGATGGAGTGTGGGCTTGCTAAGAATAAGGTAGAGAAGAGAGGTATTGTAAGTCTGGATGACGAAGAAAAATATTTCTTCTGCTGGAATTTGAAAGAGCGTCGGGCCAATGATGGCATTGGGAGGATAAGTCCATATTCGCGAGTGTATTAGGTATGAGTCCCAGGGTGTGGTAGAGACGACGGCGATCTAAACGTGATCAGCAAGGTCATTGTAGGCCAAAATCAGTCGAGCATACAGCGATGAGAAAGAGGATCTTATATACACCAAGGCTTGTACATAGAGGCCTATAGCACAGAGTCAAGGCTACCGCCGGCGGTATCGTGTATTTGATATGTCTGTGGATGTTGTCAGAGAGCCAGTCTCACATAGCAACTCAGTAGCAAGCAGAAACAGCAAACTTACACCAAGGCATAGTCAGTACCCATATCTAACGTTCACGGGCGCGACGGTGTTGTAGAAGTCATGACCCTCTGTTACGAAAGCTGCCTGCCCTGGCACGACTGGATAAAGGCGGGGAAGACTAGTGAAGACGGGCGATCTTGGTGCAGTTGACGGCGCATAGAAGTTCTTGAATGATGCTTGGTTTCCGTGTGTAAACAGCAGCGATTCCTCTCGCCAAATGAGTGTTCTCTACAGCTTTTGTCGGTAGAGTCGACGATGTTGTTGTGCGGCAGATGTGGCAAGCAAGTTCTCTCATGACGCTCGCGATCTCCAGGTCCGCAAAAGCAGCAACATTGGCGTGGCAGGGATCTGGTGGCAGGGATCTGGTGGCAGGGGACTGCCTTAGCGGCCGCCTTGCAAACGGCTCCTTTGTGACATCAGCTACCGCATTAGCGCCGATATCCTGCATGCTTGGGGGATGCTTGGGGGCCTTCATCCGTTGCTATCCGATTCTTCACTCCGGAACCCTCGGCTTAGAGATCCGGACTTATAGTGATCAATGGAGGTGGCTCGGGTGGGTATATCACCGTGCATCAGAGTCCGCCACAGCGAATCAGATGTGCTTGACCCCAGAGCCTCACAATACCGCTGCTACTGTATTTCTTTCATACGGTAGTTGTTTCACAGGAGGCTATTTAACCTAGTACTTGATCGTGATGAATGGACCAACGGCAGACGAGAAGAGGCGTGGCCATCCGTACGTAGACTTGATCTATAGACAATAGTTTGGTGCTTATAAGGCTTTGGAGATACCTGTCAGGAAACTTCGCGCCTGTCCAGCAAGTGCTACCACTCACGCCTTGCTCCTACACTGGGAACATACCAGAGGAACTTGCGGGCGGGGAGTATGTTCGTAATGGATCAAACCCGGTAACCAACGAGGCCCTTGGCCGGGACGCCCATTGGTTCGATGGAGATGGCATGCTTAGCGGCGTGTCCTTTCGACAGAACGGCGAGAAGGGGGCCTTACAGCCAGAATTCGTCAATCAATACATCCTGACCGATGTCTATCAAAGCTCAAAGACCACTCCTTTCCTCAAGACTCCAATATTACCAAGCATCGCAACGCTGGTCAATCCTATGAGCTCACTGATCACAATCCTCCTACGAGTATTGCGGACGATCGCCCTGGTCATATTATCTCATATGCCTGGTTCGCCGGTTGCTATAAAAAGGATCAGCGTTGCAAACACTGCGGTACTCTATCACGATGGGCGAGCATTGGCTACGTGTGAAAGTGGTCCACCCATGCGTATATCCTTGCCAGGTCTTGAGACTATCGGATGGTTCGATGGCAACACAAGCGAGGGAGAGCCTCCCAAGATGGAGAGGCCTGGGTTTGGAGGTGGAGGTAATCGTCTGATCAGCTTCATGAAGGAGTGGACTACTGCGCATGTTTGTCTTTGGCGCTTAGGAGGGAATTCGGATGATGCTGACGATGTATAGCCTCGAGTTGATCCTAAGACAAAAGAGCTGATACTCTATCACTCGACCTTCGTCCCGCCCTACATCAATTATTCCATCGTGGAATCAACAAATGATGCATCCCGAGGAAGCAACAACCAGAAGCGAACTAGCATGATCAACGTTCCTGTCCCAGGAATCAGATCTGCCAAGATGATGCATGACTTTGGAGTCTCCAGTACTCACACAATAATCATGGACCTACCTCTCTCCTTAGATCCTCTCAACCTTGCAAAGAACAAGCCAGTGGTAGCTTACGATCCGACTAGCCGGTCGAGATTTGGCATCTTCCCGCGCTATCACCCACAGGAGGTCCGTTGGTTCGAAACAAAGCCTTGTTGCATTTTTCATACTGCCAATTCCTGGAATTCTAGGGACTCCAAAGCAATGACGGGTCCTCAGGGAACGGAAATAGTAAACATGCTTGCGTGTCGTTTGACCTCTGCCTCACTTGTCTTCAGTGCTGGTGATATCGCCGCACCGCAACCCATCCACGACATTCCGGCTGACCAGCAAGAGGAAGATCAGTGTCGTCTGTACTATTACCAATTTTGTTTGTCACGACTGCCTAACGGCGATATTTACAACGGTAACGATAACCTAATTGCACACCAATGGGCTCTGTCAGCCATCACATTCGAATTTCCATCCCTTCGCGATTCCGCCTCAATGTCCGCTGCAAAGTACATCTATGGCTGCTCGGTCTCTGGTAGCTCTTTTGGTAGCGCTCTTGGCCGAGCTGTCAAGATCAATACTCTCGTGAAGATGGATGTCCAGACGTTGATCGAGAGAGGCATTCGTGATCCACCAGCGCAGATCACTGGATGTGTAGACAGTAGGAGCATGGCTGAAGTTCTCGCAAGTACTGATCCCGAGGACCCAATCAAAGTCTTCAAGATGCCAGATGGATGGTATGCCCAAGAATCGCGCTTCGTACCACGTGCAGGAGGAGTCAGCGAAGATGATGGATGGATACTCAGCTATGTTTTCGACGAGTCCCAACTCGGTGAAGATGGAGAGTGCATTCCAGGTGCCCGGAGCGAGCTGTGGATCATTGACGCGAAAAACATGACGGATATTGTGGCCCAGATACACCTACCGCAAAGAGTACCGTATGGTTTGCATGGTAGCTGGTTTTCCGAGGAGGATATTAAGGGCCAGAGGCCTGTGAATAGTATCAGGACTCTACCAACGATGAATGGCAAAGAAGAAAATTCCTCGCCCGCGTGGAGAGCGTTGATGGCAACGCGAAGGACGATCGAACGCTGGTTGGGATGAATCGTGTCAGCTTTTACGAAGCTCGCAGTATGTTCAAATCCCTCAATGCTTGGCCTGTTGGGAAAGTATTATGGCTGTATTCCATGTTGAGAGTCCTTTTCGACCACCATTAAAATTCACCAATATTCATCACCGAACGATCTTGGTGATCCCTCGTTTGGGGCTTGGCAGACAATCTAGGACGTAAGCCGTTCGTTGTAAGTTTACGAATTATGTAGGACCCTTTCCAGTTTCGTTTTCCGGTCAGGGCGCTATAACGTACGAAAAATTACCGTATATCCTAAAAATCATTTTCCATTTCATCCTCTCCATGCCGTTCTGCCGCCCACCTACTCACCATCTAGATTTGCGTCGTCACCTACATTCCAGCTTTTGCACCTTGTTTTCCCTTTCAAACGCCAAAGAAAACTGTAAAAGCTCAAGCACTCTAGGTGCTCTCTGTCTTCATCGCGTTTCCAAAATGTTGCTCACATTATATTCGCTGACGCAATGCATCAAAGAGATGGCAGAACGTAAGCATCGGTGCATTGAAATGGCAATCTCGAGAAGAAAAGAGTGCGTATATCATGATTGCTTGCGCTATCCTATAACCAACTAAACGAGTGTATCGGACCCGTCAACCCCCGGCCTAGTATACATGGAGACAAGACAACGCCGAAGAGACCACGTGGACAATCTGTACATGCAACGCAAACTCAACCAGCGGCATTTCTATGCCATGCTCATCACCTAGTCAATTATGGAACCTCCTCAAACTTCACGCCGATGGTAATCTTCTCCATACCTGACTTTGTCTGGGGATCATACGTTCGTGGATACGCCGTGATCTCTGTGATTTGCTTCTTACCAAGCGCCTTCGAATGATCCTTGAGCATATAGTTGAGACTGCTGAGGAAATCAGTGCCCAACATAGTGTCGAAAGCCTCCTTTTTCGCTGTCGTGACTTCTGGCTTATCGTTGGGATCGGCCGCTCTCTTGAATGTTGTCTTCGTGTCTAACGGCGCTCCGACCTTCTTCTGCATCGCCTGCATGGTTTCGATCGTGCTCAGACTCTGGATATCTCGGCCTACAAAGCCTTTGAGTTTCTTGGTTGCCTCGAGGGTGGCAGCTTCGTTGCCTTCTACTAAGTTTGCTTTTCGCCACTGCTCGAATACTTGGTCGGACGACATCATCTTGAACTCCGCTGGGTTGTTGTCAGCTTCTGCAAATCGGGTCTGACCGACGATGAGACCGTCTTTGGCAAAATATTTGCCAATCGAGATGGGCTTGTTTCCCATTTTGTCGGACCAGACTTCATATTCGGTGTAATCGGCTTTGCCGAGATCAACCTTCAGATCTTCGAAGGGGGCCACAAGGTCTCTATCCTATGCAACAGCAGGGTCAATAGGTTTGTCCGGCCTTGTTGGATTGACCATATAATGGACTTCTATGTCTGGTGTGGATTTGTCATCGTTGTTTCCTCTGATGGCCTGCTGGAGCTCGCCGTCCACCTGTTGACCCTTTGTCTTAAGCTATATATCATACAAGCATTAGCTTGCCTTGACATATCTCCAAACAACATAGGGAAAGAGAAGCCATATGAGCTACCAGTTGAGTTTTGTGCTTTCAAGTCGAACAAAGAAGCTGCTGCGTGCTCACGAAAGGTACAAAATGAGCGCATGAAAAGACGAAACTTACCTTGCTAATATCTTTCGACTCTCCAAGCGTCACAACGCCATTATCACCAGGCTTGCTCCCACCTGCTAATATATTTTTCTTTGGCTGGTTGCTGATTCCCTGTATTTTCTCCAGAGGGAGGATCACCAGCGCCAATGCGTACATTTGGCTGTGGATCGCCCGACTGACCGCCCGAAGTTGAATCCCCAGAGTTATCCGCGCCGAGGCGTAGTCCTCCACCTGTGCCTGGATCACCATCACCGCTACCCGACGACGAAGAGGATGAATCTCCGGAGCTTCCACCGTGTGGACCTGATTAGGGGACCGGCTTTGGCGCGACGAATCCTGGTGCTCTTCCATGTAGAAGGTTCCGCGTCTCCAGGAGCGTGATATCTTCGATCCTGTTTTGATGCTCCCTCCGGCTGAGAGAGGTTCCAGGCAGTGCCCGCGATTGTACATGAACGTGGAGGCCGTATAGGGCGGTGGCTAGTACCACCAGGTGCCCGGAGATCTTCATGCTGGAGAATGAGGTAGACCTAATTAAACAGAGGAATAGTCTTTATAACATGCACGATAAGCAGTAAAGCAAGAGGCCAGACGATTGCTTGGAGCAAGTTCTTGTGAACACAATCAGCTACAGAAGACTCTGTCTCGACCTTATACTTCGTGATCAAGGTGATTCGAGTGGTATACGTGTACATGATCGTGAGCATGATAAAGCAGCAACAACATATGGTCACTAAACTGCTAACATGGAACACACATTGTTGGAAAATGATGCGCCGCATCTCACTGCCATCCCCATGCCCCCTTTTCACCATGTTTGATCCTGAAGGAAGATCTTGTGAGACGATGCCCCTTGGTCGTTTACGGCGACTCTTGAGGGTGAGCCTGTAGGATTCCAACCTCGTAGCTAGCGGCGTGTCCATGTTTGCACAGCCCAGGGGGAAGCTCGGCGGATGTTTCATTTGACGCCGTAGATGGCCTGCTATTCGATGACGATACATGTACTTAGTTGGTATAGGGAGTGGGATTGCTCTAGGCTCACGCCTGTTCCGCAGTGTACATATGTTTGTACACACACACACACATACACACAAACTCCTCACGTTCTCTGGAAAATCGGAACACTACCACACATAGGTTGGGTGCTAACGGTCCTAGCAGCTTGGTGGGCTTACCTTAGGGTTCCCCGCGGGCGCGTAAACCCCCGCGCGTCAGCCCCCGCGTTTCAGCCCCCGCACGTCTACGCCCTATCATGAACCCAATGACCAACCCTATAGATCCTACTGTAAGCCTTATCCCAACGACACCGTCATACGCATTATCCCGGGGTCCTTGCCAGCGTACTCCGGACATCCACGTCGAATGTACCCGTTGATTCTCAATGTCAACACTTCATGTAGGACTTCATAAGGATGCCTGAGAAGCTTTGGGCGCTCGGCGCTCCCTCAGCAGCCCCGGTGTACTGGAAAATTCAATTGCCGCGATACACAACGACCTTCCACTTCACTATCATAGTTCGCACAGCCTCTGTAAGGCTCATCATGAGAGGAAATCATTTAGCGAAGAAATTGCTCTCATTGCAGCCCTGAGATGCGCAGAAAGGGTTCTGTCTAAGCGGTAGAGGCTGGCTGGGGGCGCAATCCGCGGTTCCAACGATTGTTTGAAAACGATTATTTACATGTGACCCCGGTTGACAAAATTGATTGATATTCGAAGACCAGAGTACCTATGATACACTATCGACACCTCACAAAGGGAATACATGATCGAATCAATGCCATGCATGACTCGAAGAGAGGAACATCGAGAAATTGGCCGTCTCCAGTCACGCCGATACAACGAGGATTTACCAAAGAACGCTGGATACAAGGATCGTTGCCACGATCAACACGAATCTACTGCGAGGACCCAAAACGGCCGCTCCACTGTCTTTGTTAGCAGCCGTCCCTGCCTTGAGCCCAACAGTTTTCAAACAGGTCAAGTCGACCTCCACATCTGGCACTCCATTCCCAAATACAAGTGTCATGATCGGGGTGACCCCGAACAGAACCGCCTGAATATCGCTGGTATTGCGAGAAGCGGTACTGATACGGTTGGCGGCCACCAGGCTGATATCGTAGTCGTCTTTGGTGGTGGGATGACAACTGCCCTTCGGGATTGGGAGCGAGTTGTTCTGACCCGTCAAAGGCCTCACGAGAAGATCTCCCCATTTCCCGTCCACTGCGATAGCGCAGGAAGAGGGCGCGTGATCTCGTAAAGCATTCCCTAATCTAGTGCATACTGACATGGTGCTGGAGCCGTTGCGTTCCTCTTTACGAAGGATGTTCTTCAGGTCATCGTATCCTTGGGTACGGAGATCGTTGACACATGCTGCGGTGATGGCATCGCTGCAGGTTCCTTGGTCGTATTCGGGGTCAGTACCAGGGAAACGAAGTTTTGTCGCAACGCCCTCGAAGAAGATTGAACAGGCTTGGGGTTGCGAGCTATTGGTCTGTTGCAAATTGACGGTCGGTGGCTTTCCTAAGATAAAATCTCGTTCGAAGACGTTGTTTTGGTTACTTATGGCTTGGACCGAGAGAGTCCAAGTCAAGGGTTGAGGAGACGACAGTAGACTGTTGAAGTTCGAGATCCCAATCGCGCCGGCAGTCATGTTTCCAAGTACACATTGGGGCGTATTGTACGAGCCAGTTGGGCATTTCGCCTCATCACAGCTGACTATCTCGGCGTATGATGAATGCGACAAGATGATGCTGACAAGTATAGAATGATGTAAGGAAGTCGACCTAAAGAACACCATATTGAGTCTTGTCTGTATACTTCTGTGCGAAATTGGTGTCTTTGGATTGAGTTGATGGGGTTTCCAGTAATGATGAAAGCTTAGAGTGTACAGGAAAAAGATTATGAACATAAGATCGTGAGGCTGCGCAAAGACACTTGTCTAGATGCTTCAATGATATCAACCAATAGAAGGCATAGGCACTCAATTGCCGCGCGTTTCAAGACGTTTCAAGGAGGATCGAAGCTAACATTCCCTCGACCGCACATATATCCCAATAGTCTACATATAATTGTTTCACTCGGCAAAGAGGCGCAAAATGCTTCTGATGACTTTAACCAACTCTTTCCCATAGCCTGTCCTGGCTGCCAACGTGCGACGCGGCGTCAAGTGAAACAAGGTGGAAGGAAATGGCCTACTTTGTGAGTGCCACAAGGCTTGTGACATTCCACCGTTTAGTGACACCCGTTCAATGACCCAGCGGTTAAAATATCGCCATTCACAGGGCTGTGTATCACCATCATGAGACATTCTGAGACATCTATAGAAGGTGAGTCTACCGTTACAATCTTACCAAGATGTCATCCATCCATCTTTGATTGGCTGTAGATGGCTCATCGTTTGATGAAATCGTGCTTCCTTCTCGGCTTCGCCTGGAATTCACAGTCTCACAAGCTTAAAGTGGCAAAGGGAAAGTTTTCAGACCAACGGAGAGAACATCCATAGCCTAGAGAAAGCTCCAAGTGTCGACGTGTGATAGGATCGATGGAATATTGATGTAAATTGATGTGGGGGTAGGTCAGCGACATATTGCTGTCCCGAGAATTGACGGTCCTCAGCCTCAGCCTGGTCGAGTATAAGTTTGGTGTCAGCTGTTAAGTCCAGTCGTTTCTCTAGTTCAATTTTGGACAAACATCACCTCTACAACCGAAAGAGCCAAAAGGAAGGTTACCTGTCTTGAAAGATCAACCAATCTGTTTTGAATTTTGATAGCCATTATTTCTGCTGCTCCCTTCAGCAAAGATGGCCACAATGGCGCTCAACGTCGTCGGTGCAATTGCCGGTGTGGTCGGTATAGGCATGATGATTCCTGGACTCATACCGGACAAAGACAAACATGAGCCCATCGTTCGAATCGCAGCTGGTCTTACCAGCAATACAGAAGACACAACCTCCGGGAATACACCAGGAGTCACCCTCTACGATATCATGGGGCGAATGATCGGTTCAACCGAGGGCAAAGCCGACATAATCAAAGACGGCGCTTTTACTGATATTAAAGTGCCCTTCAACGAAGGTGTTGGGACGAAGCCAGCAGAGTATATCGCTGTTACTGATGGAGGAAACGTTGCCTTGTGCATTGCGTATATTTCACTCACCAATCCGGACGGCGGCAAACATGTTTGGTACGGAGACATTGGAAAAGCATGTGGACACCCGTGGTATCACTCTATGCTCAAGACCGGCAAGATTGGTGCCAGTGAAAAGGAAGGCTACGACTATCAGCCCGCTTGCGTTTGGATCGACCGTGACCGCTCCAATGGTCTTCCATATCAAGGCTTGGGCATTCACCTGTATGACTTTGAAGCTACGGAGGAGCGAGCGAAGATGTATACCGACGATAAGGATCAGATGTGTAGGGTCGCACCTCGATACCGCATGGCAAGTACATACCCTAGCTTCTTTGGTTTCTTGACATGGTACTGACTTCCGAATTTGCTCAGTATCAAAATATGAATTCTAATGACTCAATACCGTACTTCCAACCGCCATTAGAGCGCAAGCCAGGATCGAACTTGGAGCTCAACCCCGAGGAAGCCTTCGACACCTCACGATGGGCTATGCCCGACTATCCAGGTGACGACATCACGAAAGAGGTCATTGACGGATGGTCGGACAAGAGGTCGTTACCAGTGAGAAAGCGCAACGGCCCAGCTGCGACAGGTGCGACGAACAGCGGTGTGGTCATCATCAGCACGAGTCAATACCACAGTGCCACGGAGCTTTGCAACAGCGATAATTCTTGGGGACATGATTTTGTGTCGTCGACGGAGAATATGTTTTGTGATATGGAGCTAA
>JAABUW010002311.1_pt1 | contig 29279 bp, 37 predicted proteins | sample 5560081 | NCBI WGS metagenome assembly JAABUW01 (sample SAMN10711882, study PRJNA513363) | rock metagenome | isolation source: Antarctica rocks | place: Antarctica: Victoria Land, Knobhead sud | reverse complement strand
TCCATGGCCAACGCGGCTCTGCTTCACCATTGCGTGTACTTCAACAGCCGGTGACAGCTCGCAACACGTGCTCGGGAGTCGTGTGCGTATGTTTTAGCAGAGGTGAGCAAGTTCGAGGAAGCAAGACGGTCTTGGAGATTGAGGGTAGCAGGTATGAGCTCGACGTACGCAAGGTGACCTGTGGTGCGGGCGGGTAGATTGTTTTGAAAAGTCAACGCCCGCTTCCCGGAGTCAGGAAGCAGGAACTGGAAGAGCAGAGAATGAAAATCAGCTGATTTGCCAAAGGAAAAAAATCCGGATGACATGAGTGAAAGATGTATGTCAGAGTCAATTCATGTTCGTTCACGTGTGTTCATGTGCGGTCGGCAAGGCAACCATACACTCTCCGACACGACCAGACAAAAGATATCTCGAAGTAAGATCGTAAAAAAAGATGGCATACATTTGTATGTCAGGGTCGATCCGCGCTATCCAGCCATTAGTAATTGGTGATGTTTGGTCGATGCAGCACTAACTCACATTCGAACGCGCTGCAATATTATTAGTTGACTGCCAAGACAAAGCCGAAGTTTAGGTATACGTACGGGCCTCTCGCAAACAAAGTAGCTTTAGGGTGAGCCCTAAGCGAGAATCATACCTCTAGACCAATCCTAATGAATGTTGTAAGCGTGTGATTCAGAAGGTGAAGTTGTAGAGTTCACGTACGACCTGCAAAGATTAAAGCACGATTCTGGCAAATAAAATATAAGAGCTGCACAGATATCTCGACGATCTTCGGAAGCTATCCAGAACATCTGAAGCCTCATGAACTATTGTCACGATCTACGGTGGATATCTAGAGTACATTCCGTGTCATCCGAGGCTGCTATATAACAACTGGATTGCTGTAGCATACCACGAACGTTTCCATCTCGTCTTGGCAGCCTTTGACAGAACTGCAGTGGAGTCTGGCCAATGAGCAGCGCTCAGAGCAGGGTACACGCGCTGAAAACGTGCGACATCAAGGAAGCGTGACATCTACGGACAAGAGACACCCTCACATCTAAGAGATGCAGCCAGGCGGACACGATGAACACATACCCACAGTCGGCGTACTACCCTTTACCACAACCACATCAACAACAATACTACCAATCCGATCCCAACGCAACAGTCTGGAACAGTGCACCGATCAATGCGATACTGTCAAGTCCGAGCCGACAACAACCCAATGGCTACCAGCAACATGTCGCGCCAAGCGGTATGCTCGATGAGCGACTGCAAGAGCAGATCCGTGGGCTAGCACAGGTCGACGTACTACCTACATCGACCCAGGATGAAGCATCACCGCCCAGCGAAGAACCACAAACACAACGTAGAGGAGTACGAAGGAACGGCGAGATAGATAAGCGATATCGCTTGTACAAACCCGGAGGATACTGCCGACAGACAGTCGCTCCAGGCGCCTTGATCGATCCCAGTGAGGAGATTTACAGAGCACGCGATCGTGAGACGTCTGCGTCAAATCAAGATGGCGGCCGCAACAGACCTAGAGACTAGGAAGCTGGGCCAGAACCAACGGACGACCCACAATCGCAACGACCGGACGAGGAACCTCCCCGCAAGAAACATGCCGGAGGCCGACCACCTACGGGTATCTTCGACGCCGAACCCACAAAGAAATACATCGAGATCATCCGCGGCAAGACCGCCTCCAAAGATGCGAAGGAGTTTATGATCGCTCTCCCACCAATCGTCGGAAGCAAGCAAATCTGGTCTAACAAGCAGACAGACTACAATTCCTTCCCGCCCGACCTGGACGCTTTCCGAGAACTGGTGTACGCGCTCGAGAAACCCACGCTTCTCACAAGCCAGCAGTACGCAGACTACTGGCCCCACATCTCAAATATATTCAATCGCTCTCTACGCTCCACCCACTGCCCCAACGGTACGCGATGGGAACAACACAGCTGCCGCCACGCTCGACGAGTCAACATCCGGCGCCGCCCGCCCTTACCAGACGACCAGCGCAAACGGAAGCGCAAAGTCATCGATCTCGCCGCCGAAGACGAGAAACCGTGCGCAATGCGTTTCAGGCTGGTCATGTACATCAACCACGCCGCCACCCCCGAAGACCACAAAACCTGCCTCGGCAGCTGTCTCTGCGTGCCAGATTGGGTGCACCTCGAACAAATGCCGAAGTCCGAGCCGCATAACCACGAACTGGACTCACTGGACCGGTTTAGACGAGCGGACTCGCTGAAGTATTTTGCTAAGCATAAGTGTGAGGAAGGGCCGTATATGCCTGATGCTGTGCTTACGTGGATGAAGGCGAAGTTTGGGGAGGTGACGAAGCAGATGGCGTATTTTACTGAGTTCGATATTGCGACAGCTGCGTGGAAGACTATTCGCGATAAGGGGCCGGAGATGAAGCAGGAGGTTGATGATGTGGAGGAGATGGAGGCTGTGGAGCGGAGGGCTTGTGTGGACGCTGTGGCTACTACGACGGTTGAGGGGTTGAAACAAGCTCTGCTCGCGCTGTTGGCCGCACACCCGGAGGCGGTGAAGACGGTTAAGCCGTTGCTTGACGCCGCGCAGCTTCCCACTCTTCCAGTCGAGAACAAAGACGGTCTAAGCCACAAGCATATCATGTACGGCGAAGATATCCGCGTGCCCGACCCGGGTTTTCCCTCGAAGATGCAGGATGGGTCGATCTATCGAAGGCCGGCTAATCCGAAGTTGCCGACTAAGGGGTATATACGGGCTGATCCGGCGATGTTGGCGAAGTTGAAGCGGCAGCAAGATTACGTTGTTATTGGTTTGGGCATGGGAGGTGGTGGAGGTGGGCTGCCGTATCAGGCGTCGTCGAGTGTGCAGGCGGGGCAGGGGAGGCCGTATCCTTCGCTGCCACCGGCGCCAGCGAGCCAGCCGCAAGGCAGGAGGTCTGATATGCCACCGGTGATGATTCAGCCGCAGCCACACGCAGCCCACCCTCCGCAGCATCCACCACCGCCGACACACCCTCCAGCAACAAGTAACACGCTGTCATTAATCCACTACTCATCGCCTTACGCCCATCACTCCGCACACCAACCGCATCCGCAAGCAGCGCCCGCCCACCACCACAATCTTACCACACTCCATCGACCGCTCCGCCTCAACCTGGCCAAGTACCGCCCACCACGCAGCCCAATCGCCCATTCTCACTAGCGCCTCATCGAATTCCAGATGCTGCACTGCCATCTCGTACCCCTCCGCAGCACCAACCCGGTATCGCAGGACTCCCGCTACCACGTACACCTGCGCTTGCCGTAGGTCCTCTGCCTCCAGGACCCTCGACGACAAGAGCGACTGCGCCGGGGTATACAAAAATGAGGTCAGCGCCTATTGTGCCTGCAGGATCACTTTATGGTCCTGTTCTACCCGGCCCTGTTCTGCGATCGCAGGCTACGGAGGAGGAACGGCCGGCGTGGGCAAGGGGCCTCGAAGAGCCAACGGCCGTGGAAAAGGCGCAGCTTCAAGCTGTGGGTGGTGCTCCTGTGGTTAGCGCTGCTGAAGGGCTTGGAGATCCTCGGGCACTTGCAACGGCTCAGTCGTCTGCAGATCTGAGATCGTCTGCTGGTACTGAAGCGACTGCCACGACTCGATCGCCGAAAGCGGCTCAAGTACCTGCTGCTACTCAAGTATTCACGACTACTCAAGCAGCTACTGCTCCTGAAGCACCCGTAGAGAGGGAAGCGAACGCTACTGCCACGACTTCTGGTCATGTGGAAGCTATTGTTGACATTAACCTGGTGCTGAAGCAGGAGTTGGCTGACTGATGTCGATAGAGAGCTCCTCGACCATCCGAACTCAAAGCGTCCATTACGTTACACCCAGTCCAGCCTCTATGTACTTATTGCATGCTGACCTTGGCTATCTCTCGATCTGAAGCTGGCCCTTCTTTAGGTTTCTGCACTGCCGGAGCTGGGTGACCTGAAAAAGCTTTTATCTCTGAAACTCTTCCACACACTGACCATTGCTTTGCAACGATGCCGATGCCCAATGGATCAAAACGCATCTGTATCCTGCACAATTCCTGCGCATATTTTGAACAACTGTGGAGCCCTAGGATGCGTGAGGCTGAGAAACCTCGATGGCTAGCTTGAATGTAGGATGCCAGTAAAGCCTTTTGGCCCCAACATGACGGGCCCACATTTGTGCTTTGCAGCAGACGACAGCCTGCTTCTTGCATCCAGGATCTAGTCAACTACTACCATCTCCGCGAAATCATATTTTCGGCGTGCTGGTCTCAGAGGATAAGGGCCGTTACAGAAGTTCGTTGATTCATCCATTATCATGGCACCCCACTGGAAGGCGCCAACGATCATGGTCGGCTCGCTCCTTGCAGGCTTACTATTCGCCTTCGGACATCACTGGTATTATCGTAGATTAGACGGTACCACTGTCTCAACCTCGAATACGCACACATCCTGGACGTGGTCGGCGACCCCATATCAGAACTTCCACATTGCGATTGGGACCGCACTGGCGTCTCTTGTGAGGACCTCTCTTGTCATTGCCGTGACTACTGGTTATGTTCAGATTTTATGGCGCACGCTCTAAAGGCTCAAGAGACCAAAGTGGCTATCGTGGACGCGGCAAGCGGCATTCTCTCGAACCCGTTCGCTTTGTTCAACCTTCCTATATGGAAGAACTACACACTTGTTGTTGCGCTTGGTGCTACAGCATGGTCAGTGTGGATGATCGATCGTCTGTTGCCATTGATCTGATTGTTCAAGTAGGCTCCTTCCAATAGCGTCAGTTATCACACCATCGACCCTCACCATCCAGTCCGCTTCTCGGACCTCCTCCAACGTTCTGGACGTCTCCAATGTGGACTTCAACAGTCTGAACTTCGCGACACTGCTGGAGAACGCCGAAGGTGGCTGTGACTTCTTTTACCAAGGCCCTCAATTCGCAGTCACAAAGGTGGTCAGTGCCGTGGTTGCGCAAGGAGAATGCTGCAACTACCAGCGCCGGAGTCTCGAGCAAACGCATCTTACGTCAATACTTTCGCTGGACCGGCTCTGAGCTGCAGCCATGTATCTGGGGATTTGTTTGACAGTATGATTGACAACATCAACAAGAGCTCATACGCTATGTCAGCATCCTATGGGTACCTATCTTGGATGCACACAGAGGGAGCTACTCAGCCTTTGATGCCCTTTACCCCAAAGCGCGACTCCACATCTAAGAACAGCAGCACAAGCAACGAAACTAGCTATGTCGAGCAACTATGGACACTCGGACCAGTGCCTGACTTGTACGCGGGCGACGTCGTTGATGGTCTATCAGTCTCTCCTCCTACAATCTTCGTCGCTACCTTCCCGGGCATGGTGAACTCATACCTCACCTCCGGCAGCTATGCCGTACGGGCGGAGAACGCCACCATTGTCCAATGCCAGCTTGTGAACTTAACATACGAGGCCTCGTTCAACTGGACCAACGGCATTCGAGAAGTGCAGGTATCTACCACACCATCAACAAACCCCGTCACAGCTTTCAACGGTATTGACTGCGACCACTTCGTCTTCGTTCCCGACTGGCAAAACGATAAAGCTCGTAATCTCTCCGCATACAACAACTCGCTCGTGCAGGCGTTCGCATACCAATCCGTCATGGACGCTTTTGGTCGAGTGCTCTTGGTGTCCATCAGCAGCGCCTCCATCGACCAAGGTAATCTGAGGATCCTGCAAACCAGTGTCATGAACACCGTGGTAGGCGATGTAGCAGAACTGGCATTCTTCAAATTTTTCGCAAGCGGTACTGCGGAATCGCTGTCGCAGACCTTCGGGAGCGATGCAACGGGTGTTCTGAACACTGGCATGGAAATCTGGGCTGGCGTTTCAGTGCAAGACGACACAACCAGCAAGCTTGATCTCCGAAGTACCCTGGAGGAGCTGTTTCAGAACATCACTATGAGCTTGATGACGTCTGCACTGCTACGGTTCGTCCACTCCGCATCTTCGGAACGTGATATCATATGTCCACACGGCTTACTTGAATGCTAGTCCCGACCCCCGAACCCCCTACTACCCACCTCCGGCCAACGTAACATTCCTCACCTACCATAGCGTCTACGCCTACTCCGCCTGGACTCTCTGGCTCGCCTACGGTATCGCGCTCTTTTTGTCTGCGATCGCAGTAGGATTAGGCTACCTCGCCATCTTTGCCACAGGACTCTCGTATTCTAGCTCGTTCTCTACTGTTCTTCGGATGACTTCGCATGCGAGGCTCTATGTGAGTATTTCAAGTCAAGATGCTGTGGGCAGTGATCCGCTGCCGAGACATTTAGCGAGTGCGACCATTGCTTTTGAGCAGAGGGAGCTGAAGGTGGGAAGGGAGGTGGCGGTGCTGACGTAGGGGAGAAGAGTGCTGGTGTGAGGTTGAGGCTTCTTCGTGAGACTCGGGAATGAATAGAGATGTGGCTATGCTTCGGTGCATACGCTCTAACATGCCAACACATCATTCACAGCCCTCATGTTCTTCCAGCGCATACGCCTCCGCCTCAGCAATCGCCCTCCGCGCCGGGATTGTCACACAAATCGGGAACCCACCATAATCAGGCTCATCGTTCGGCATGATGCAGAATTTGCCGCTTCTCGACTCGTCGCCATTTAGCATGCGTAGAGTCTTCAGACTGCCATCGGCCTGCATCTCCTCCGCGAAGCTCAGGATGCCTGTGAAAGGCGCCGACTCGTGCGCAAAGCGGACTTGGAAACCTTTGCCAATGAGCAGGAAGCGTGCGCCGCCTTGAAGCTGCCAAACCACAGCAGCACGAGCTTGAGACTCGCAGCCTGGACATCTTCAATGCATCGATCGAGCTCGTGGAAGTCGAACGTGCCCTCCGTAGGCTCGATCTGCTCCCATGTCACGCAACCGAGGACAGTGTTGATGTTGGCTTTGACGAGTTTAGGCCATTGTTCTCGCATGAACTTTGCAGACGTCAAAGATGAATTTTGCAGCTCTGCTGCCAACATAAGGAAAGGTTTGCCATTGACAATCAATTGCTTTGACGTCGAGGTCTCGCGAAGGTGTGGCGTTTGTGGTTGCATGTTGATGACGGAGAGATGAGAGTCAATTGCCTCAAAATATTTCCCGGGAGTCTCGAGGTTCTTTTGATCCCCATCTTCTCCGCCAAAGGTATGGTGACCTTCGAGAAGCTGATCCACTTGGGGAGCCTCTTACGGATGATTGCCTCGCGAGCTCTCGGCACGAAATCGCCCGCCGGCGTTCCAGTATGCTCATTCGTCGAGACGCCGTCGCCTCTCTGCGGCAATGCTTCGGGAAATGCTTCGTGGAGAACTTCAGCTTGGCGACAAGATTCAGGCATCGGAAACAGAATGCCGCCAGTTGCCTCCTTCGGTGTTCCTGCATTGTAACTCGTCAACACGCCGGCGTCCCAGGAAACCCTTGTTCCCATGGGGTGAATTGGCGGAGAGACCACATGGCATATGCACGATTCATGCAAACTCACTACGATGGACCGTGGAGAAAGTGTATATATGTCTCGTGCTTGTCCTTGCAAGTATGAGCATCTCACCCTTCTCCCACCGCCTCCCCTTACTCTGAGTACCGTTGTTGCCGATACTGCACCATGGAGACAGACTCTTCAGCACACTCGATTGAGGACAAGGCAATGCCTTCACAACATGCAGTACTCGACGTACCGGAAGTAAAATGGTGGAAGTCTCCAGGCCTACGAACCCTATACATGATGATGCCCATCCTCTTCCTCGGCTCTACTGTCAACGGCTACGATGGCTCTCTCCTCAACGGCTTACAGACCAGCAAGCAATGGCAAACATACTTCAACAACCCTGACGGATCGGAGCTTGGGTTAATCACAGCCATCCAGAACATTGGTGCCGTGTGTGCACTTCCATTCTCCGCGTATGCCGCCGATCTGTTCGGACGAAAGATCGGTATCGCAACTGGCCTTGTATTCATCTTCATCGGAACCATTCTCCAGGTCGCACCATGTGGACCGTGGCATGTTTATCGGAGGACGTTCCTGGTGGGCTTCGGGTCGAATATTTCCCAAGGCTCGGCTCCGCTTCTCATCATGGAGGTACGTCCGCTTCCTTCACGAGATTTGATTCGACAGCATGCTCACAGTGGTCACAGCTTGCCCACCCGCAACACAGAGGAAAGCTTACAACAATGTACAACACTCTTTGGTATGTTGGGTCGATAATCGCCGCCTGGACAGTATTCGGAACATTGAAGTACGCTGGAGATGCTGCATGGCGGATACCGGTCGGCCTGCAAGCTCTTATGCCTTTCATCCAGTTCGTCGGAATCTGGTTCCTACCCGAGAGTCCAAGATGGTTGGTCAGTAAGGACAAGGCCGAGCAGGCACTCAAGGTCCTAGTTAAGGTACGCATCATGCTGCATAAGCAATGTGCTTCCGCTAACGGAAGTGTAGTACCACGCCGACGGCAATCCTCACGATGCGTTCGTACAGGCCGAATTTGTCGAGATTCAAGAAACCATTGAGCTGGAGAAACGTGCGAAGAACCAAGGATGGTCGATCCTGGTCCAGACGCCTGGTAATCGCAAGCGACTGCTCTTGATCATCCTCGTGTCCTTCTTCTCGCAGTGCTCCGGCAACGGCATCGCATCATACTATTTGCACGACATCCTGAACTCTGTGGGCGTCACAAACCCTTCCAGCCAGTCACTCGTCGACGGTGGATTGCAGATCTGGTCTTTCTTTGTGGCCATCGGCTTTTCAGTTGCGCTGGTCGACAAATCCGGCCGCCGCACACTGTTCTTGATTGCAGCCGGGGGTATGCTGGTGGCCTTCTCAGTGTGGACCGGTTGCTCAGCGGTATATGCACAGACCGGCAACACGCAAGCAGGAAGTGCTGTTATTGCCATGGTGTAAGTGACAACTTCACCATTTGAAGTCGAGTAACGACGCGAACTGACAGGTTTACAGTTTCTTCTTTTACCTCATGGCCGGTTTCGCGTGGCCGGGTCTCACGGCGGCCTACGTGGCAGAGATATTGCCTTTCAACATCCGAGCCAAGGGACTTGCCATTGGGTTTGCCTGCACGTCAACTTCATCTGTCTTGAACCAGGTAAGCATTGTTGTTCCTATACCTGGGAGCTTGTACTAACGCTACTTCGCCAGTATGTGAACCCGATCGGCCTCAAAGAGCTGGCATGGAAGTTCTACTTCGTCTACATTGTGATACTCATCCTCGAGGTCGTGATCATCTACTTCCTGTTCGTCGAAACGAAGGGACCCACTCTCGAAGAAATCGCAACGCTGTTCGATGGTGACAGGGCGGCGGTGGCTGATGAGGGAGACATGGCCAACAGGATCAGCGTGAAAGCGCGTGATGATGGTGATGATTACGTCGAGCGGAAGTCATAAGGGCGCGGAAATCTGTTGTGGCCGTTTCGTGCCTTCGGGAAGAGATCCCCAAGGTAGCTTAATAGCAACATTCATACGCACCTAGCGCTTCAGCATCGATAGTGCAGTCTGCGTAGACCGTCCCCTATCATTATTTGCCGTAGATCTGGCGCCTCGGGTGATTCCACGCTCTCTGGTGAAGTAGCATGCAGACGTTCCATCTCCGTCTTGTCGTCGAGAGTGATTGCATGCTCGAGAATGAATTTGGCCATCCAGCGGTCAAACCTGAAGTGATTACCGACGGATCGGATGCACATATTCTGGAAGAGGAACAGTCGTGCAGTCATGCCTTCATTGCTAGGCCACCAGCTCCTGAGCTTCAGCAGGATTCCAAAGTTCGATTCCAGACGTCGTCTGGCTGTGGGTAGTTCTTCTTCTTGTCCAAACAGTAGTATATGGATGAGGACCGAGGAGCATACTACAGCCATGTGGCCTACAATGACGTACATTGCTTCGCAGCCTGGCGTGGCATAAGAGCTGCGCAGGAGATCGCTGAATGCAGATGCGGCGTCACGGCAGCTCTGAGCATGTTGTGCTGCATGCTGGAGGTCCACGGCGGATTGGTCTAGGAGCTGGAAGAATAGTAAAGTGCGATAGTGGTAATACCCAAGGTGTAGCGCAACGAAGGTTCGTCCCTGGTCTCGTTGTCGATGCAGCTCGAGCGTCTCGTGGCTCAATCTCAGCGACTCAGGCAAGCCGCGCTGCCAGTCTTCCAATGCATTAGACAAAGTCTCTACCGAAGTCTGCGTCTCCGCGGGATCCACGCCGTGCACAGCTAGCAGTTTGTTCATGTCGTGTATAGAACCAAAAAGCTCGGCGAGCGTGATCATGTACGCCCACATGCCCGGCTGTGGTACGGTGAGCCACTCCGCCTGTTGAATGGGCAGACCATGGAGCGCCCATTCGTCGAACGGCAGTTGCTGTGAGGGCTGACGCTCACCCATTTGTCGAGGAATACCAAGGCCAGCAGAAGCCCATCGATCGATCATGTAGAGCGTCCACCATATCCTCGACTTCGTCTCTCTGTTCACAGCAGTATCGCCGGGTTCTACGGCTGGCAACCCGATAATCTGAGCACAACGAATCGCAAGTCCGAAGTACAAAGCCTCGGAAGAGGAGTCAGCCGTGGAGCCAGCAACATTCCCTAACAGTATCCAGGCCTGGATCTTCGATATCGTGATCTCCTCGAGTTCGGCCTTGAGTAGTTGACGAGCTTGTAGCGCGAGTTTATCCCCGAGACTTCGCACGCTGCCATGTGAGGAGAATCTCACTGAGAGGGCGAGAATGCTGCAGAGGAGTGACTTCTCGATCGTATGATCCACGACATTGGCTCGCAAAGAGGGCACATGAAACAAGGAGTGTGGTTTATCGTGGATGAAGTCAATGTACAACTCGACAAGCTCTGCGATTATTGAAGGTTGCAGTTGCGCGAGAACATCAGTTGGCGAGCCGCCATTCGACTGTCCGGCGGCAGGAAGAATTGAGTGGAGGGTGGCCGATGTATTTCTTGTGACAGCGTTCGAGCAGTGTACGCCTCGCTTTAAGCAGCCTGGACATATTGCACCTGCCTGCCCGAGGCATCGCCGCTTGCCGGTTCGACATTGCGCGCATGCTAGGCCATATGGTGTCGTGCGTCGCATGTAATCTCAGGGAGCCTGGCGAGTATATACCCTGGATCGCGAGACCATAATGCGATATTGCAGTTACACAGTTGATGATTACAAGGACAGAGCAAGGGTTTGGATGTCCCAAGAGTTCGAGGGAAAAAACCGCTAGTCCTGATGGGGATGAAGCCGGCTGAAGTGAATGTTGAAACTGTGGACAATTTCTCTCAGGCCATGAACACGTGACGGACTGGTGTACAACAATGCTTAAACCCTCGAGTGGGCTCCATTGATCAGACATTCAATTGCATCGCACGAACTGATGACAAAAAATAGACTGAACGACGATGGCCAGGCCAGATCGATCATTCGAGAAAGCTCTGCTGGCATCAACGACCATTTGAGGCGTTCTTCTGCAAGGTCTTATGACCTTCACGTCTTGCTAACAGCGCCAATACCCGGTGCTTGACTCCGAAACCGTATCGACGCCACACTCTTTCTTGCTCTGCCGCAAGCTCTCATCGGACAGGTGACACAAGACTCACTCAGGCACCTCCATTGCCGTATACTCGCGCGATCGACTGCGGCAAGGCCCAGTCCCTGTGTTCTCTGTCCTGCGGGTGATCCATATCTCGCAATGGGATGAAGTCGCTAGTGTCACTGCTCGTCCGTATATGCACCGCGGGCCCAAATTTCATGTTATCTGTCTCATGGCTTTCGACAGCAATAGGATGGGCGACGTTCGCCTCACTCCAGCTGCCTCCGGACATACGGCGGAAAGAGTCGGTTGTCGCGCCCACGACCCGAGGCCATAGAACCTTGAAAAGACGGCGCATTCCCGGCATGCAAGCGCAAAGACTGGGAGACGAAGTCAACATGCATCTTGGAACCCGGATATAAGCATCACTCATTGGGCCAAAGTCCGCAGCCTTACCGGTCAAGCCAGGACGGGCCTATAGCGTGTGCGGTTGGTAGAACTTACATGCTTGCGTGCATCTCGATTATGCTCCAATAGCCAACTTTCGTGTAATCCCCTGTGATCGTCAGCCGATATGACAAGCTGCAACGCGGAGGATGGTGTCGTACAGGTAGGATTCTGGCTGCTCCCGAACAGGACCAGATACTGCAACCGCAGGATGCTTACGATCGTAACGAAGAGCCCGACCTGCTCGCACACGCGTCAGATGTGTTGGCAAGGAATACCAGACGAGTCTCTGTCTGGGTCACGAACCTGCAAGAATCATCAGTAAATGACATTACGCCCAACGAGAGAGGACTCACCGCGAACATGGCTATGATCATGATCTTCTTGCGCAGGTTCATGTTCATCTGCCCTACCAGAATGAACGGGAAGATTAGCCTATGTCTTAGACAGAAACCACGTCGTGTCTCAGCGGAGGATATTCTTGCCATTAAACTTACATAAGATGGGCATCGGCATGGCGACAACAAGCAAATCGAGAAGAATGTTCAGTGAGGCGGCGCAATAGCCCTGTGCATTGAGATGATTGCAGGTCCCCTCGTGTTCTCCATCCCTTTTTTTCACGAGAGCCCGACGTCAGCGGATGTCTCACAAGTCTCAAGAGAAGGAGTTCAGGTTACGATGGTACTTACCACCGCGTCCAGGAGTACGATATTGGCGAGCATTGAACGACAGTGGCTACCCCAAGTCCGATCGTGTAGCATATGGTGGAGCCGATGACGACGAAGGCCACAATCCGGAGTGTCTGTTGAGGGAAGATGCGAAGATATGTCAAGGTCAATGAGATCTTGATCAGTGGCAATGCAATGATGTACAAGATCTCGGTGTAATAAAAGACCTGTCTCGCGTCAGTCGCACAGTACGGGGGCGAATCAAGTGGATACTAACGCGGAGCACTTCGGTGATGTGGTCGAACGGTAACGTCCATATGTCTCGTCCGAGGCCGCAGTCAGTCACTGCGTGGGTTGAGCGTCAGCGGCGGCGAGGACTTTATAGGGATGGTGAGAGCTTACAATGCACAGATAGGCCACTGATACTGATGCCAAACACCAGTGCGATGCCCATAACGATGTCGTCCAGACCGGAGTTCGTCGTGAACGTCCCGTCCCCAACAGCCCGTGAAACTATTCGTAACAAGAACGCCAGTACCCCGATGACGGCCCCGATTATGGCGCAACGCACGTTCGGGTTGGACTGGTCGCGGACAGGGACCTGGCAGAGGGTCGAAGAAATATTCTTGGTCGCTACAGACCGATCAGTAAGGATTTACACATGCGGAAAAGGATGCAGTACTGAAAGCTTCCCTGATGGTGCAGCCCTCTGCTACACACATCGACATTTGCTCGATAATTGTGTCGCTGCTGCAGGAGCAGGTGAGGTTGGTTGGCGCACATGGTGAGGCCTTTCTGGCCGCCTCAAAGCATTGAGTACCACACGCTGGCATCGTCGACATCAACTTCACTGCAGCTGGCGCTTTCGCGCTGGGCGCTTCACTACCCCCATCCTGAGCCGTCACCACGGCAAAGAACAAAAGCAAAACATAGACGACTGCCTTCATCTTGCGCAAAGATTGCAGTACAGTAAGTAAGTAAACACTTTGTTGTTCCAGGATGAGGACTCTTGAGGGCGATCTGAGTGCGTTCGTTGGGTTCTGTGAAGTTGCCGCCATCGTGAAGGCACGTTGCTTGATCATACCGAGGTTTCATCCCTGGGTATGGCAGCGGGTAGGCATGTGAGAGGTTGAAGAACAACAAGGATCCAGATTCAATGTTGTCGGCATCCGAGTGAAATCGGTAATCGAGTGAACCCGACATTTGAGTGAAACCGATATCCGAGTGCGCAAAGCTTCCCAACGCCATTCACAGACGGACAAGGACGCCTCGTGACTTCAAGCCTTTATACCGTACTGCTAGCTCTCTTGCCGACAAGAAAGCGCTTAGCACATGTACGCATGCGGGAGCGTTGAGCATAGAACCTCATCCAGCAGTCATAGTGTGGGACTTGCTCTCAACGCCCGCATTGGCCAACGACATACTGCTGCTCTCCCCGCGGTATCATGCGCTTACGTTTCCGAATACCATGATATGACCACACCTGGTTGGGAGCGGGAGTCTGGGGCATCAAGCAGGGTTGATGGGAAGGGCCCTGGTGGTGTTATGTGAGATGGAGTGACCGCCGCCTCACCTGTACGGCATTCTTTTGGTGGCGACGGGTTCTGACCGGTTCACGTTGAGTGTTGACTGCTGGTGAGCGATGCTTCCTGCACATTCATTTGCTCACAATCGTGCTCCCAGCGCCCGTTGATGCACGAAAACGAGGTTGCGTCTGGCCGAGCGGTGTCCAGTGCTGAGGTCGTTAACAAGTAGATAATCCCAGCCGCAATCGTGCTCGTAACCTGCCTTGCCGCGATTTCTTCAGGACGTGCTAAACGACAGAGCTATTCCCGATTGGGAAGTAGTCGATTTGGCCGGAGTGAATGAGTGAATGTCACGGCAGAGTCTCTGCTCTTCCACAACACGTCGTCAAATCTTAACGAATTAGGGTATACCTGATTTAGATAACGCGCATACATGGGTATTGACACTTGAAATGGAACGGAGTCACATCATACTTGTCGCAAATTCGAGCCTAATGGCAACCACTCCTCCTTTACGGGCCCTAAACATCCCAGATATTTGCCTGCCTTAGCTCTCACTCTAGGAAGAAGCTTTCCAAGCTCGATAGGCGAATGTCTTTCTCTCAGCTAAGCATTGGCTGCTACACCCATGGGTATGCTGCAGGGTCGTACTGGGCGCAAATATGAACCGTTGTGGTTAGGGTGCGGCTGGAAGCTAGTCTAACATAAGTATACTCGTGCGATTCTACCTTATTTGAACGAACCTTTAGTTCTACCGCTTGACCTGGTATCTCACAGGTCATAGATGCCATGGCTCGAAGCAGAGGATGTCTCGTATGCAAGGGCCGAAGAATCAAGGTGAGAAAATTACCGAGCTGCTGCAATTCATCGACTAGGAAGATGTGACCATCGAGACGCTCCAAACATATTGCTGACAGCAAGCCAGTGCGACGAAGAGACACCACACTGCCGGAACTGCGTCAAGACCGGACGAGCTTGTCCCGGCCTTACAACGACGACCAATGTTGCTTTTCGGGATATGACTGTGGACATCCAGGGTAGGGTCGAGTCTCGAGTGCAAAAAGCTCTCCGCGCGAGACAGCTGGCAGAGACTGCATCGTTACAACCGTCGTCGCTTTCTCCAACTCAACCAGATGTCGAGTTATGCTCTCGGCTCCAGCTTATCCTCTCGCGAACTCCAGGCGAGGAATTAGTATCGTCAGAACTATGCCGTTCTCCAAGTACAGATTGGACTGCGAATGCCGTGTCTACCTTCTTCGCCGACTGGATCGTCCCTTCGAATCTCCTGGTCGAGAACACGAGCTACTTGCCCGACCTCTGCTACGGTTCCGGAAAATCCCTCTGTCTCGACCGTGCGTTGTCCGCTGCAGCGTTCGCCAACCAGTCCAATCGGTATGGTCTAGGATGGGCGGCTTTCGAAGCGCGCAAGGCTTACGGACGTGCGGTATCTGCCCTCGCCACAGCGCTGCAGGATCCAGTCGAGGCGACGAAGGATAGCACATTGGCTGCTCTTCACCTCGTAAGCCTGCATGAGGTAATCTCACCCATGTTGTTATATGAATCCGTTATAATGGTGGTCGGGAACAGATGATAGCTGGGTATCTCCCAACCGGCAGGCTCATGGACGTACACCATCACCGAGGGCGGATGGCGCTACTCCGGCTGCGCGGCAGCCAGCAATTCAACACCAGCACTGGTCGGGCCTTATTCCGCGTTACGCACGAACATGCAGTAAGTCCGACTTTTGATATCCTCATATCGTGCTCCTCGTTACTGATCGCACGAGCTAGATCCTTAAATGCCTTCTTCGACACGAGAACCCTCTTCCTGAAGCAGGCTCTTGGTTCGATTTGATCGGCATTCAAACTCCGTCCCAGGAGATGGCAAGACTCGGTATCCGTACAACCCGATTGTGTGCCGAAATTCAGGCGCTCTTCGACACTCCAGCCCAGGATCAAGCATGGGCACAAGGCCTACTCTCGGCCATCTTGCTCGGTTTCCAGCTCGACGCAGACTTCCAGTCCTGGATCGATGAACATGCTTGCTCGCCTGAACGTGGCTATGCAGTTCAACCTCCTCCACCCGGCTTGGTTGTCCCTTCTGCACAGATGTTGTATTTGTTCCGCGACTGTTGGCTCGCGAATACATGGATGGGATGTTTCAGCAAGAGGGCTCATCTCCACGAGGTCCTGCTTCACTGCTTCGCTCTCCTCAACTTGGACGCTAACAACAAAGCTCACGCCGATAGCCTATCAATGTCTTACGTCCAGGAGAACGATGTTTGCCTGCAATCTCAGCGCATTATTGCCGACATGATATACGGTATCTGTGCCTCCATCCCATGCATACTTGGCATGGTCGACTTTTGGGGCCAAATGTCGAAGCCAGAGACAAGGAAGCCGCTAGGAGGATATCTATCTATCTGGCCCTTACATGTGGCACGAGCAAGCTGCGAAGAAGGCAGCGAGAGGGATATCTGGTTGAAGTCGATGCAAGTGTCGCTGAGCCAAGATTATGGTCTTCGTTTCGCGATGCATATGGCGCGACGGACGAAAACGCAGCCGTGGGATTTGAAATAGCGCATACGATGGGAAGGCATTTCGCGATATGGCGAGATATGCAGCAATGGTTAGTACCGTCGGCACAAGGTGGGTTTGTACCAAAAGTGGAGTGCAGCAACCCATTTTGCTCGCGCGAATAGATTTCTCAATAAGACTACTGAGAAGTCTGACGACAAACTACAGTAGCATCCTCCGTACAGAAGCGAACATCCAAGCCACCCCTCGCGAGACCTCCAGTCTCCGGCGCACCAACATTACAAAAGGTCCTTACAGCCACTTCACGACATCATCAACCCCTGCCTCGACGACGAATTTCGCACCCAGTACCTCCCTCCGCCTTCTTCGTTCTCACCCCGACGCTGCACGCCCCGCGCCCACAGGACCCGGCATCAAGACATCTCTCTTATCCGTGTACGTGTACTCTCCGGACTCGTTCTCGGTGATGGCTTTGTAGATCAGAGCCGAGTCAACGTAGCCACGGACCTCGACCATCACGCCATCGGTGTTCCAGCGGGTGACCCACGCAAACTTGTTGTCGTACTTGAGGCCTGCCGAGGGAACCACATGTCAGCATTCGAATTGCAGATTCCCAAATCTTCTCTGCAGAACTGCAGACGAGAACGAGAGTCCAACATACCGTTCTTACACACCCCGAGCGCATGCAACTCTTGCAAGCTCCAATCCGAATCGCCTCCGCCCATGATATGGGTCGTCTTGAACGAATTCGCCTCCTTGGAGTTGAGAACGTTGCCGAGGCGCTGAATGGCATCGGCGAGAAAGATGGTACGATTGGTGTATTCACCGGCCAAAGGGTGGGTACCCATCAGTGTCCACTTGACGTCTGGTGCGACTTGTGAGAAGAAAGCAGTGTAGTTTCCTTCGGCGAGGTTGTTGTAAACGGTGGCGATTTGGCACTAGTTGGGGTATTTGGTGTTGGGTGTGCAGCAACTCGGGTCGGGGGTGTATGCAAAGACTGTGGATGGGTAGGTGAGGGGGATCAGGAGGGTGAAGAGCATGGAGAGCGTGCCGGTGGTGCGTATGATGGCGAACATGGTGGAAGGATTGGAAGGAATGTGGATGAATGATGGTGAGAATGCAAGTGGTCTTGCGGCTCTTGTACCTTATGAGTTCGTCCTCGAAAGGGACGAAACGAGCGCTATACCTGTTCAGCTTGCAGCGGTGTCGTCGGGGTCCATTCGCGCTTCATTACCATCTTTAGTTGAATGAGATAGGTTCTGTCGTGCTTTCAGCCGCGACGAAGCTCTACGGATGTAGGCTGAGTACTTGCTCGAGCTCTTCAAGTGTTCCCGAGCTGGCGGCCCTCGCGGGAGAGTGCCTCAATGGCCTCGTCCAGAACTGCCCGAAATGGTTTAGCGTATATGCTGCATATCAAACTCTATTACAGTCAGCTGAATGCTCATCAACCAGTTTCTGCAAGTTTACAGGCTTCGACCCCCGACACAGGGGTGGCACAAGCAGCGCTTTGCCAGATGCAATGGGTCTTGCGATGAAACATAGCGTTACGGCCGGTGGTCGTTCGTGACCGACAGCCATGCGATAACAGTTACTCCTGGACATTGTCACATCGATGTATTGCGCCTCAGCCGGTGCGAGCACGTTGCGCAGAGTCCGACATACCTTTCAGCCATAGATAAGTACGAGCTCCTCCACATCTCGTCTTTTAGTCTCATATCCACCAACCATCATTTCAACAACGCAACAATGGGTAACTCCAACAGCAAATCCCACACCTGCCCCATCCCGTCATCCGCCCAACCTCTCTCCATCCATGGAACAGCTCACAAACCCCTCTCCCTCATCGCTGCCGCCTGCGCGATCCTCACCCTCGTCTCCGCCCTCGCCCTCGCCACCCTCCACCTTACCCGCTACCGCGCCCCCAAAGAACAGCGCCAAATCATCCGGATTCTCTTCGCCCCCTTCATCTTCGCCGTCGTCGCCTGGGGCGGGATCGCCGACTACGACATTGCAGCCTACATCGACCCCATCGGCGATGTCTACGAGTCCTTCTGTCTCTGCGCGCTGTTCCTGCTCTACATCCAGTTCGCTGCACCGCGCACAACGTTCGGGGAGGAGATGTTCAAAGCGATGGAACATGCGGCGACGGTAACGGACGCCAAAGGTGGTGCGTGGGCCAGATTGAGCTGGATATATGTGTTTCAGTTTCCACTGACAGAGCTGTTGTCTGTCATTGTTCTTGAGGCGACGATGGCGACTGGATCGTACTGCGAGAGTTCGCTGAGTCCGCGGTTCGGACATGTTTGGGTGATGATCATCAGTACTCTTGGTGTCGTGCTCGCTATGATGTCGATCTTCCGGTTTTACAAGAGGACGAAGCCGGTGATGAAGGCGAGGCGTGGTCTTGCGAAGCTGGTATGCTTCAAGGGGATCGTGTTCTTGAGGTTCATCCAGACGGTACGTCTCGCAGCACTTTTATCTTCGATCAAACGCTAATGTCAGTAGTGGGTCTTCGGGATCTTAATCGACAAGAACGTCCTTCATCACTCGAAGCAGTTCTCGGTAAGTACCATTCTCCTCTTTCTCGGATGCGAGCTGACTCGCTTCTAGTACGCCGACCTCCTCTACGGCATCCCCAATGTTCTAATCGCGGTGGAGATGTTGTTCTTCAGCGCCAGTTTCTGGTACGCCTACGCAGCAGGCGAGTACTCAGCACACGCAAAGCCGAACGAAGGCTCGCTGAACTTCTTCCGCGCCGCTGTGGATGCAGCGAATCCTTCCGACTTGGTATTCGGGATTCTACGGATATTCAATGTTTTTACGGAGATGCGGTATGCCTCCTTGCCGAAAGAGAACGATCATAACATCCCTTTGACAGAAACATATGGGGGAGGTTTCGTTGATGGGGCCGCCGACGAGTACCATAGTAATGGAGGGCATGGGAGGCGTGGTCTCGGTGGGAGACGAGGTAGGCGGCAACGGTACTGAGCTAGGTGATCTGTCTGCTGCTGGACGGCGACGTGACTTCCAGGCGACACGGGTAGTAGGCGATCGATAGAACTGGCGTTCCGGCTATGCTAACCGCCAGTCAATCTGGAGCTCTACTATACCTTCATTTTGGCAGGTTGTCGACTTATTTCCACTGGGCCGAAGACGGCGATATGAATGGCTTGGGAATGGCCTTCCGGGAAAGTGCACGCCTGTTCGAATGATCGCCTGTGCATGCGGCCCCAAAGCGATGGTTACAGGCTCAGCAAGTGTCTCGGACACTTCATCGAGCCCGCAAGATTCCAGAGCGCCGCTTGGTGTGTAATGCTATCTCGGAGATCTCTCCCACCCATCGCTGTGGCGTGCCGCCTTGGTGGATGAGTCGAGCTTTTCTGTGTAATATGTATCTTTGAATCACTTTAGCATCGAAACAATAAGAATTCATACCCACCCTTGCTAACCCGCACCATCTCCTCCAACCTGGTGGATGTAGTACGGGACAGCTTGAGGCGCAGCAACGCAGCGGCGTTCCCTCACTCTCTGGCGACTTTGTAGAACCTTCTGCAGCAATCTTGTCCTATAAGTTTGCTGCACTCACTTCAATATAAGATATAAGTTGTTGAAGCACATTACTACCATCTCTGCGTTGCACGTTTTCGGTACTTCCTAAGCACTGTCACATGCAACACCACTAGTCTCTTTCGACTACCTGTTACGGAGCTAGCCTTTACATTTAGGTCTTAGGCTGTCGCCTAGAATCTTCCACCCACGCTCGAAATTCGAACTCTCCTGAACCAATACTCGTGCTTGACCTGCAGTATACTCTAATACTCTACCTCAAGAAGTCTAGACATCCCATCTCGTACACAGCATGCTTCTCAAGAAGCCGAGAGTTAGTACATCAAGCCCGACCACATCTTGTTATTGCTAACACTTACATAGTATAGCTATAATGGCGCCCGCTACACAGCAGATTATCTGGACGACGGAAAAGGACCGTAAGCTGTTGCTGTTCGTACTCGGAAGGGACCTTCATCCCGCGGAGTATCGTAAGATCGCGGCATCCTTTTCCGGTGAGTCGTAAGATTTCTCTGCACCATCTCCTGAGGGTGTTAGAACAATGAACCATTCTGACATGTGTGCTATAGAGCATCCTACGGCAGCAGAGGTCCATCAATGCCTCACGTTACTTCGCCAGCGACAGGTCGCTGTCATACAGGGGATGGTCGGGCTAGCGCAACTATATACCATCATCCATGGCCCGTTGCCAGAAGATCGGGCGGCCGCTGAGGATGGTGCGGCGCGCGGCGAGTAATTGGGACATCGAAGGACAGTCAATCCGCGAGGCGATAGTCCCTGAACTTCTGATACACAAACTATGCCAACCGCGTAGCATTTGTGGTGGCTATCCGGATGTCTTTTTCCCATGGCTCATGAGAACGAGCTATCTCTAAGAGACAGATCTACACATCAACGTCCCCACAGGTCCCAAGCATCTGCTCTCCCGACCCTCGTAGCTCAGGCCGAACTAATAAAGGCTCAACCACCCACTCCAATGCTTTCGGGAGCGCACTCGAAGGTATTCCCTGCGGCATTTGCTCCTCGTCTGCCGTGTTGAGAGGTTCGCACAGTTCCTTGCGTCTTATCAACCCTTCCACCACGTTCGCGATCGTCTTGGCATCGTACATACCCTCTCGAATGCTGCCGCAAGATCGTAACAGCTCGGTGGCCTGATTGACGAGCTCCAGATCTGATGCTTTGAGTGCGACTAGAAATAGTGGCGCGAGAACCCCAATCTGGAGGGAATAATGCCGACATGAAGTTCCCAAGGGCTGGCCATCACGAGATCGTGCTCGATCGTCTAGGACTTGCTGCACGTTCTTGAGCATGTGAGGTGCGCAGCTGTCAAGAGACGATAGAACACTCGGGTTGTTGGCACGCAGGGCATCCTTCAGTAAAGAAGTGACTGCGCAGTGATGGAGCAGCAGCGTCAGCAGCGCAGTTCGCTCACTCGCAGACAGCGGCCAGTCTTCGCTCTCCCACCGTCCTCCTTGCAATCCAAGCCTGCATGTTCGTTGCTCCCAAATTTGGAACCGTGTAAGAAGCTTCATTCTCATCCCTTCCACTTCAAGGGGGACGGACGGAATGACCTCACGCTTGTATTGTCCACTTTTTGTAATGAACGCGAGAGCAGAGAGCGTCAACTTCATGAAAACTCGACTGTGCCTCCGAAAGAGTGCGGAACGCTGTGTGATTCTCGTTCACCTCACGGTAGCAGAGGGAGTCATGTTGATACATGAGGGGGCATCGATTGTCATCGTAGAGAGTTGCTTGGAGGTCCATCTGCGCGAACACACCAATAAGCTGTTCATTGAGACGCTCTTTGCTCTGCTTCGAGCCCTGCAACTCTCTCAAGATGTACAAGCCGCCTTCAAGATGTTGCAATGCTGCTTCACGCCTGTCTCTGATGAGTTCGAAGCAGGACAATATAGCGCAGCACGTCAACACCACGTCTCGGTCGGTTGCTGCTCCGCGCTGGCTGATATACCTGCGCAAAGCTTTCGTGGCTCTTCCGTAAGCTCGGTCAGTGTCCTCGCTCACTGTGAAACTTCCGCCATAGCTCATCGAAGCGAACTCCAAATGTACCCGCCCCAGCGCGACTGCAGCACGGTGCACTGGAACCTCATGCTGACATCGCTGCAGGACGTCGCGAGACCAGAACTCGGAAGGTAGAAAGCCGCGCAGATCTGCCGCTCCTTGCACACTGAGGTAGTGGAGGGCTTGTCGATCGAGTTGCGAGCCCGGAACCTTGTATGGCAGTTGGTAGACTATCGTTGCTGTCAATATGGCTGACCCAGGCGGAGAAAGTGTATGCGTGGGGATAACTATAGAATTTTGAGTTGACTCGATGGCGTTGGTATAGACAGGACATTTCCAACCACTGGCTCTGCAGCGCTCATAGCTAGGCCTTTCTTCGTCGCACTTTATTCGTCGCTTTCGGCAGATGGCACAACCTGACTTCGTCCGGAGTGTGCCGACTCGACGTTGCTTGGTGGCCTTCCGCAAGCTGGTATTCATCGCTCGGACTTCCAGGTTCGTTCGATTGCTTTGCAAGATACCACGCATATCAAGCGAGGCAACCACATCGCTGGGAGAAGCACAGCTGAAATCGCCGTGCTCGCGTCGGCCTTAGGTCTCCAAAAAAACGAAACGTTGTTGTCGAGACAGCAGTTCGACGAAGATGTATTGTTTTTGAGAACTGACGAGGGCTGCTGGAAGATGCGCCCTCAAAGAAAGACCAACGGTAGCGAGTATAAGAAGCCGGGCTCGGTATGAACAACACGTAACGTGCGTGGTCCATTAACCCTTCATCCTCCCATCCCAGCCGTTTCGCTAGCACGCGACCTCCCTGAAGGCATCGAATCCAGCAGCGATGTTCGCCACCGCACTCCTCCTCCTCTCAACTCTCCCCCTGGCCATCGTCAGTGCCGACACGCTTTCCGCAATTCTCCCACTCCAAGCAACGCGATACGGAACCGACCTCGTAGCAAACATCTCGATCGGTGACTCCACATACCAAGTCCTAGCCGACACCGGCAGCGCCGACCTCTGGGTCCTCGGCTCCAACTGGACCTGCCACGATAGCAGCACCGACGCCATTCTTCCGCGCGCAGAATGCCAGTTCGGGAACAAGACATACACCCCATCCCCAACCTTCTCCGCCCTCTCCTCCGTCTGGCTCGGCGAACGCTACGGCGACGGCAACGCCATCGGTCCAATGGGCTTCGAGCGCGTGCAGCTTGGTGAGATCGTGATCCCGCAGCAGCAGATCGGCGTGGTAAACTACTCCTCGACCATAGGCGACAGAGTCAACACTGGTGTAATGGGCCTAGCATTCTCCTCCATCGCACTTGCGCACCCGGAAGGCTATGCACCCAACACCAGTCTTGGTCTTCTGGGTGAGACAGTGCCGTATGATACGGTCTTCGTTAGCATGGTCCAGCAAGGCGTTCTTCCCTACTTCAGCTTCGCGCTCGAGCGGTTACCGCTTGGGCAGGAGAAAGGGTTTGGTGAGTGTCGTCTAAGCCGCCGAAGGCTCCGAGCATGATGCTGACAAGCGCCAGGTGGTTACCTCACCTTCGGCACCCTGCCGCCAGTCGCACACGGCGACTTCGCCACCACGCCTGTGGAGATCACGCAAGCCATGCCCGCGAGCCTAACGAACGGCACACGCAAAATCACAGAGTGGGCCTTGAGCGTGCAGGCCGTCTCCTGGGACGGCAAGTCGTACGATACACCCTTCCAAGCCGTCGTCGACACCGGAAATTGGGCGAATTACTTTCCCAGGGGAGTCGCTGCGCAGATAAATGCCGGATTCTCTCCACCTGGAAAGCTTGTTTCGCCAACGAGTCGCTTCGATTCCAGCCAATTGTTCTACTCCGTACCATGCTCCGCTACACCGCCCGCGAACGTAAGCATCCAGACCGGTGGAAAGGTGTTTGCGATTGATGCTAGAGATATGATCTGGCGGGATTGGACTGGAGAGTGCTTTTCCAGCGTGGCGCCTGCGACTCCTATCGGGGATATTGAGCTGCCATTCCTTGGGGATGCGTTTTTGAAGAACATGGTTGCTGTGTTCGATGTCGGCAAGGAGGAGATGCGATTCGCTGCGAGGGTCGATGAGAATTCGTCCGATGGTTCTGGGACAGTGGTGCCCGCGAGCGGAGGATCTGCCCTTGGGAGAGGGTGTTGCTCCACGGTAACCGTGATGTTGGGCGTAGCTGTCGTCGTTGCTGCGTCCGTGTTGTTCTCGTCTTGAGGATATCTTTCTCCTACTCTCTGGCGACCATCGTGGAACTTTCTACAACGTTCAACGTTAGTACCGTCTCGTCTTGTAAGTTTGCTGAAGTTACTTCAGAATATATACATCAAAGCGACACCACTGCCATCTTTGCTATCTACTTATCCAACACTTACCTAAGCACTTTCACGTGCAAACCCGAACACAGCTAGTTTCCACTCCCCTTTAGGCCTCTCAGACTGTCGCCTAGAGCATTCCTTCCACCTTCTACTCCCAGACTCTTTCTTCTTCTATATCAAAAACTCAACCTTCCGGTATAAATTCCCCGACTTCACCTCAACCTATATCAACTGCTCTTCCATCTCACGATAACACTACAGTCAGTACATTCTACCTCAACTCTCGAATCCGCTAACACTCTCACAGCACACCTACACCTTCACCACCCTACTACAAACACTACCATCCACCACCCCACCATGGCTTCCGCCTCCACTCCCACTCCCACCTCCACTCCCACCCCCACTCAAGCGATCACCTAGACTCCAACCACGGACCGCAAACTCCTCCTCTTCGTCCTGGGCCGGCATATCACGGGTGCTATGTACCGCGGCATAGCAGCCATGTTCGCAGCCATGTTCTCTGGTACGTCACCCCCCGCTCCTCCGTACGGGCTCTTGAGGTGCTACGACCACACGTCATAGCTTCCGCAATGCTAACGTATCGTAGAGCGCCCCACGCCGCAGCACGTGTAACAGCGTTTGACAGCCCTGCGGGCCGCGCAGTTGAGTGTGTTGACCGCGGCTGGGCTCAGTGCGCCGTACACGACCATCCAGCCCGTAGTTGCGCAGACATGACGCGGCTGGCCTCTCGACCGTCGAGCCAGCAGAGGGAAGGAAGTGTCGCGGACTGTAGCACCACGGCGCTCGCAGCAACTCCGGAGCGAAGCGTGGAAGCCTTCGGGGATGGGATACGAGACATCCGCTTGATATGCTAAATGATTGGTGAACAGAGTGTCATACAAGAAGGATGTCGTAGCCGTCTTTTCTGATGCGGACGACTTCCTCATCCATCGCATACTTCCGCCTAATAACCTCAAAAGCAATCAACCCCGCGCTCGTGCTCGGGACCTGCCTCAACGTGCCCACGACAAAGCCCTTGTACAGCCAGGTCCGCAAACCGCCGGAGCGCCGCGCGTGGGCGAGACATTGTTTGAAAGTTTTGCGGTAGGCGGAGGCGTACATTGTGAGGGCGTTGAGTTTTGGAGGCGGAGACTTCTGGGTGGATGTTGGATGGCCAGAGGGAGGGGGAGACGGGCGATGGGAGTCAATCCACTCCAACCGCCCATAATGCACGTCTTGGATACGGGTGATAGGGTGCTGAATAACACTCTGCGCCACACTCGCCGCAGCGCCAGCGAGTAAGATGAAGCTAGGTTCAAGCAAATAATGCGGCCTTATCTCCGGTCTCCCGGGCGTAGCATCCTGACCCGCAATCGTCGTCTTCTGGAACAGCGAGAGTTGATCGTAGAAGCCGTAGACGTTGCTTACGAAACCGTAGAAGCACTGCCCCTTGACGAACTCGAAGGTGGCGAAGAAAGCGCCGAAACCGATGGAGTCGCGGAGGAGGGAGAGGGAGTAGCCGGCGAAGATGCCGCGGAGGCCGATTGAGGAGGTTTTGGAGGAAGCGTAGTGCCACATGGAATGCCACTTACCATCCATCATCTCCTTAGCGTGGAAGCGGATCTGAAGGGCGTCGAGGGGGGCTGCGAGTAAAGACTGGACTGAGCCAGCGATAAAGCCGGCTTGGAATGTTGTCGCGAGGGGTGGAGGGGGGTAGACGCGTTTGGTGGCGCGGGAGGAGGGTTCGTGGAGGAGGCCTAGCGTGTTGAGGTAGGTTGTGTAGAGGACGGCTCCGACGGCTGTGTTGGCGAGGAGGGGCGGGAGGACTTGGTTGGGGATGAAAGACCAGCCTTTGGTGCGGATGGCGTCGGCTAGGATGAAGGGGGAGAGGTGGCGGAACGACCAGGGGGAGTTGGATTGGATGCGTGGGTTTATTGCGCGGGCGTAGCCCTGGGGGAGGTTAGCAGAAGTTCAAGGAATAGTGCGGTTCTGCAGGTTCGGGGAGGGTGACGAAGACACCGTGTAACTCAGACTTCTACACAGTTTTTATTACTTACCATGTAGCTGCAACTCAATCAGCATCGTGTCCAAATCTGGCAATGGTCTGGCGGGACTCACTCTACCCTCGCCCTGAAGAAGGCCTTCACCGGCGCACGAAAGTAGAAAGTCAACATGCGTGCAGAGAGCGCTCGGATGGTAGCCGCAGACGCTCCTGTGGACGCATGGTCTTGTTTCCTCTTTGCCCGGTTTCCGGCGCCATCTCCAGCACTCATCATCTGCCGGGCAATCTATGAACAAGCATTATCGACTTCACACTCAGAGCAGCAGAATATCCTTGAAGCTACAGATCTCAAGCAAGGTGGAAGTCGTGCAGTTGAAGGAGGTCGACGCAACCCAATCAAAAGCGGGCATCGGAAATTTAAGCTTTCGGCTAGCTTAGATCGGATTTCGCCCGCATCTGCCTACGCGACGCGACCTCAAAGTGAACATCTCGGCTTCATCGTCGCCAACTTCCTTTCTTCCACCACCACCTCGCGCCGCCGCAACATACCATCGAACACCCGACCGCGGTATCACGACCACACACCACCCAGCATGGCCGACGAGGTCAGCATCGACACGGCGCAGTTCCACACGCGCCTGTCGTCGCTCATCACGCAGTGGAAGGCGGACAAGCGCAGCGGCAACAATGTCTTCGGCGACGTCAGCAGCATCGCCATTGTTATGGGCAAGAGCGATCCGGAGACGTCGGGCTTCCACAAGGCCAACGCCACCCAGTTCTGGCTGCTCGGCTACGAGTTCCCCGCGACCCTGATGCTCTTCACCATGGAATCCATGTACATTGTCACCACTCAGAAGAAGGCCGCCTACCTCGAGCCGCTGAAGGGTGGCAAGACGAATGTGGAGATCCTGGTGCGGGCCAACAAGGACGAGGTGCAGAACCAGAAGATCAACGAACAAGTGCTGGACGTGATCAAGAATGCGGGCAAGAAGGTCGGCATGATCGCTAAGAACGTCTCCACCGGACCTTTCATCCAGCAGTGGAACACCGCGTTCGCCGACATCGCCAAGGAGGTCGAGGAGGTGGATATCAGCCCTGCACTTTCGGCCGTGATGGCTGTCAAGGACGAGAACGAGCTGCGATCTATCAGCAGTGCGTCACGTGCTTCGGCGAATGTCATGCAGGACTACTTCATCGACACCATGTCCGACATCCTCGACAAGGAGAAGAAGATCACCAACAGCGCACTTGCCGAGAAGGTTGCGAACAAGCTTGACGACGATAAGTTTTTCAGGCAGACCAAGATGCCGGCCAACTTCGATGCGATGCAGCTCGACTGGAGCGTGTCGCCGACTGTGATGAGTGGTGGCAACTTCGACCTCAAGCTCAACTCAAATCCAGACGACAACAATCTGCACGCTGGGGTCATCATTGCGGCGCTTGGTCTTCGATATCAGACTTACTCCTCGATGGTCGCACGCACATACCTGGTGGATCCGACCAAGCAGCAGGAGAGCATGTACAAGCTTCTGCTGAACGTGCACGAGACGGTGATTAAAGAGATGCGGGACGGTGTCATGGCAAAGGATGTCTACAACAAGGCTCTGCAGGTTGTGAAGAACAAGAAGCCGGAGCTGGAGAAGAACTTCATCAAAGCGGTTGGCGCGGGTGTTGGTGTTGAGGCCAGAGATAACACCTTGGTCCTGAACGCCAAGAATCAGCGGACACTGCGGGACGGCATGACTTTCACCATCACCACTGGATTCTCGGATCTTCAAAACCCAACGGCAAAGAACCAGAAGAAGGATGGGACCTATGCGCTGATGTTGTCGGACACAGTTCGCGTCACTAGCGGTAGCGACGCTTTTGTCTACACGAAGCATGCGGCGATGGATATCGAGGCGACCATGTTCTTCTTCAATGACGAGGAAGAAGAGGTCAAGCAGGAAAAGCCAAAGCAGAAGAAGGACTCGCGTGTGGGCGCCGTGGCATCTTCGAACATCACCAAGACCAGACTCCGCGGACAAGGTGGCGCGACACAGAACGAAGAAAAGGAGGCTCAGCGGAGAGAGCATCAGAAAGAGCTGCACCAGAAGAAGCAAAAAGAGGGCAGTGAAAAGTACGCCGAAGGCCACGGCAACCTGAATGGCGTCGAGGAGAAGAAGTTCAAGCGCTTCGAATCCTACAAGCGGGACATGAACTTCCCACCTCGAGTGAAGGACCTCATCATCGTCGTGGACACAAAGAACAGCTCGATCATCCTCCCCATCATGGGCCGTCCCGTCCCCTTCCACATCAACACCCTCAAGAACGCCACCACTTCCACAGAAGGCGAATTCTGTTTCCTCCGCATCAACTTCCTTAGCCCGGGCCAAGGTGTCGGGCGAAAAGACGACTCGGCTCCCTTCGAAGACCCTTCAGCACAGTTCATCCGCTCCCTGACCTTCCGAAGCAAAGACACCGAGCGCATGGAGAACGTCAAAGACCAAATCACCGAGATGAAGAAGGTCTCCGTGCGCCGCGACCAGGAGAAGAAGGAGATGGAAGATGTCGTCGAGCAAGACAAGCTCGTCGAGATCCGCAATCGTCGTCCCCACCGGCTGGACAACATCTACATGCGACCCGCGATGGAGAGCAAGCGGATCGGCGGACATGTTGAGA
>JAABUW010002310.1_pt1 | contig 29311 bp, 23 predicted proteins | sample 5560081 | NCBI WGS metagenome assembly JAABUW01 (sample SAMN10711882, study PRJNA513363) | rock metagenome | isolation source: Antarctica rocks | place: Antarctica: Victoria Land, Knobhead sud | reverse complement strand
AAAGCCCTGCTAGCTGACAAAGAAGGCATCTTCGAGAATTATGTACAAATATGGTGACGAACCATGAAGGGAAGGGAGTCCAATTGACCATCAGACGGAGAGGACGAGCTGTGCCTTCTGGCCATAGCCTCGGAACCTATCCGCCATCTCCAGTCCAAGTTCCTTCATTCTTTCCGCGCCCTTACCAGGCTGGCATCTCCGTCCCTTGTCTCTGCCCGCCGTGCGACAATGCTGGCGCCAGAACTTGTCCTTGCGTCGCTGTCTCTTGGTCTCAAGCCCTTGAACTATGTCTATCGGTCCACGACTGTGGACTTCCCCGCGCGACTGGCCCGCAGCCTTCGGCGATGTACCCGCCGAGGGAGTGTCCGAATCGTGGAAATGGGCTCTGCGATGCTGCAGCCAAAAGGGGTTGGGGGTTCTAGGTAGTGAAGTTGTGTGTGTAAGATTTGGGCGCTGCGCCAGATGCGGCATGTCAATACCATGTGGCATTCCAGGTGGCGACCCGCTGACGGAGGGCCTGCGTGATGATGGAGGAGACGTCAGCTTCCGGTGCATGGGCGGTGGAGACCGCAGACGGTGGGTTAGTCGGCCAAAGAGCCGGCGCGGTGGAGGTGACCGATGCACGGTAGCACGTTTCGGTGGTGGAGAATGTAGGCGTTTCGAAGGTGGAGAGAGCGCTTGTTTCGGTGAGGGCATTGGGGAATTTGTCGCCTTGGTCGACGATGGACTCTGTCTTGCAGGAAACGATTTACCATCCTCAGAAGGCTCCGGGCGCCCTACCACCCAATCAGGCCTATCTTCCACACAAGGAACGCATCTCTTCTCTTCCTCTTGTCCTCCTCCTTCTTCATCATCTTCATCATCATCGTTCACACCATCATCGTCAAGATCAGGCTCAGGTTCGGAGGTGGGAAATCTGGGATCAATGTCCTGGGGTATGAGCTTATGCCTCGAGCGTCGCCGCTCCTCCAGACAGGACATATATGCCTCCTCAAGATGATGGTCCTCATCAATGGTCCCAACCACGAAGTCACTATTGTCGGGTAAACTGGGTGTGCCAGGACGCAAACGTGGCGACTTCACCTGAGATTCTCGCGGAGTTCGCGCCGAGCTGTTCGTGAGATTAATTGCAGATTCAATGGAGGATTCCGAGGCTATCCTGTGGCTCAACGGGCGAATATGTTCCAGGTGGTCTGTAGAGGTAGCAGCCGTCGTGAGGCCTGGCGTCCAAAAATGATAATCCGAATCGCCGTCACTTTCATTATCCGACTCCGCGAATCCTTCCTCGTCATCTGTCTCGTTACCATCGTTGGAGACCTCTCCTCCGTCGTCATCATTCAGCTCGTCATCGTTCTCTTGGTCGTCATTTATGACCCTGTCTTCAGCCTCTTCTTCGAGTGCTTCTTCTTCGGCTTCCTCGGCCAATCTTCTGATGGCATTTTCTTTCCTTAGAGTATCGTTGATCGTAATCTTCTGTCGAAAGGCCGTCTGCTCATTCGTCCATTCATCCTCAGTGTTGAAGGGACCAGCAAATTCATGAAATCTTGTAGCTTCGGAGTTCTGAAAGTCTATACGATTGAAGGCTTTGCCTTTCCGCACGAAGGAAGCGGCGGGAGAAAGCGAAATACCTCGACTCGGGCTACTCCTGATAGTAGCGTTTGAGTCTCGGTGCATCCGAGCGCCATGCTCAGTTGTGACGTTATCCGTTTTGACATACGATGCCATGGGATTGCGTTGGATGGGGCTAGGTGAATTCCCCCTCTTCACTACCTTCTCGATCTTGGGTGACTCGGAGCGCGAGGGCTTCATGGGACAGGCGAACTTCAACAGGCAGGGACGCTTTGGTGGGTCCAATGCTTTCGCAGACTGCTCTGGGCTCTCTTGTTTCTTTGGCAGCGGGTCACTAGTCTTCTGAGAGGTTGATTGGCGCCCGCAAGCAAAGCTGATGCATCGTTTGCGACCTAAACCTGCCTCAACATTCGTCTCCTGTGACCGATTGATAATCCTAGCAGGAGCGATCTGTACGGGGTCTGCCGATTGTTCAATGCTCGTCTCTGGCTTGTTATTCGTGCTGAATCTGTCTAGGTCCCTATGATGCACAGTTGGTGTCGGTGGACTTGGGGTTGTGGTTCGGGCAGGACTCGTCAGTCCACCATCACTGGTGAGCACAGGGGCTTCAACGTCAGACATAGGATTGAGCTCAGGACTCGAGAGAAGTGCTTGCGTGAGTAGAGATTCTGTTCTATCCCAGACAGGGCGTGAAGAAGTGACACATTCATGTCCATATCGCATATCGAAGCGTCGAGAACCTGGTGTCACGAGCTTGGCAAATTGAATCGTAGTATCCGGGGGTTCCTCAGGTTCTGATGTTAAATCATCTTCGCCAGTCGTCGAAGCATTAGCTACCCCATGAAAGCTGCTGGATGACAGTCCTTGAGCTGCGAGTGCACGGTCATGATTGGTGAGCTGATGATGTGCCATAGCACAGAAGTATTCGGAGATTTGCTGGTACAATCCGATCGGCAGTGGCTAATGCGAGTCAAATCGATTGCGTCTCGGTAAAAGTCGAGACAGTAGAAGAGGAAGGTTTGTAGGTGTAGCTCAATGACGCGGGCGCGCAAAGTTATCCCAGCCAATGACTTGATCCTCCGAACCCAGTAGAGTTAGGGGTCCCTCAGGACAGTATTGCTATAGTAAAGGTTCGAACATGATGTGAAGATTGGCGAGTAGATCTACTCGCAAGGACTGGGCTACGTGGCCGGGTAAACAGTGCGCAGAGGAGCCGAGACCCAGCCCTGCGCAGGTGAAGCCAACGGAGGATCGAATGAATGAATGATGCCAGCAGCGGTATTCGTGGGATGTTGTTGGTGGCTCTGCGTTTTGAGCAAAGCACGAGTGGTGGGAAACAAGAGGTCTGGTAAGACTGTTCAAAAGGCTCTTAGAGAAAGGATTTAGAACCCACAGTCCTCAACGATCGCACGGCGAGAGAAGACATGCGAAGAATGTGATCGTTCTGGAGTGGAGAGGTGTTGAAAAGTTGCTTATGAGGGGAAGAGAAGTGGGAGAATGGCAAGCTTACATATGATGTTTGGGGCGGCTTCTGTTGAGGCGTTTGGCGTGTAGCCCTCAGAACAGTGTAAATTTGGTGCCGAATGACACAGACAAGGGGGCGCGGCGCCTTTCAGCAATATTCTAATGGATAAGCACAATAATTGCCCATTATCGAGCAGCTTTCATTGCGGTCATTCCCGAACAAATCATAGTGTGACATTCAGACCGCTAGTCCTGCATCTATGTCTTGTATGTACGGAGCAAGAAAAGGTAAGCTTCGCACCATCCTCCATGCCAAACAGTCCTCCAAAGCCCCTCTTTCCCAGCCCCGACAACGGAGGAGCATCGCTAGAACAGGGCTTCGCTCCCGACTTACAAGGGCCGCGGGTATCAGTCAACCCATACACGTTATCTGCACGGATCAATGTAGCCGATCTGCAGACCCTCTGGGAAGCTCGGGCATCTGTCCTTGAGCAGTCACAACATGCTGAGCCAGATCGTCGTCAATCCGTGGGTCTTGCGACAGGAGCGGCACACAAGGATTGTGGTGCAATAACGCTTTGCTTTAGAGCACTCGCGCCAACGACATAGCGTATCTGAGGCATCACACCCCACACTCTTGCTGGCTGCATGTATAGCGTAAGCCTTCAGAAGATCTTAAAGTTGATCAGGTGGGAGAAACCACGTTAAGGGACCACTAATCCGACATCCAGAACTTGGTTTGGCTGCACACAATGGTGCGGCCCTTTCATTACGGAGAATGTAGTAGCTGATTTGATTGAGAGTCATGCACCTTGTCGACACCTTGATTGGTCAATTGCAAGTCGATATGAGGGATTTTTCGTATTCCCGCTTCAAACAAGTAATGATAGTCTTACCGTGGAACGTCCGCTCCGTAGACGATTCAGTGCCGCCAGATCTAGATAGCTTTGGCGGTGAGGCAGAAACTGTAAAGGTACCACTATCCGAAGGTTGGGGCTGCCACTGTCGGGACGAATGACAAATTAGTATCACGTGATCGCTAGCCGCTAAGCGGCGGCTAAGATTGTGGAGTTCTGCCCGCTGGCCTCAGCTGCGTATCAAACGGGTTGTAGAAACACAATCTGTCTCCACCATGAACGCTTTACGTGTAGCCAGAGCTGCTGCTCGTGTCCGCTCAAATGCAGCTGGTGTGCCTTTCCAACGAAGAGGATATGCAGATGCAGTATCCGACAAGATCAAGCTCACCCTCGCCCTTCCCCATCAGGTGAGTATTGCTCAAACCCGTCGAGCTTTTCGTTCTTCTACATATCGCTGCTCCCCCTGTGTCTCACTATCTCCTGAACGCTGACCATTGTGCCGCTATCTAGTCGATATACAAGTCCACAGATGTGTAAGTTGTCGGCATACTACCCTCACTCCTCCCTTTGCTTGTGTTTGCCTGACATCTTGACTGAAACCCGTACCAATCTCTAGAATTCAAGTCAACATACCTGCAGAATCCGGTGAAATGGGCGTGCTCGCCAGCCACGTGCCCTCAATCGAACAATTGAAGCCTGGACTCGTCGAGGTAATCGAGGAAAGCGGTGGAAGCAAGCAATTCTTCTGTACGTTTCGTAGAAAATTCTTCGGCAACTCATCAACAGAATCCTGATAGTCTAGAGCGAGGAAATATTACTTGCAAAATTATGACCGAGTGCTATGCTAATGGCCCTTTTCAGTGTCTGGAGGATTTGCCATTGTACAGCCAGGTTCGCAGCTCAGCATCAATGCTGTCGAGGGGTTCCCCTTGGAAGACTTCAGCGCCGATGTGAGTCATCGCACGGATATGAATTTGGTCCACTTTCTAACTGGGATCTGTCACAGGCTGTCCGCTCTCAAATCACTGAAGCCCAAAAGATAGCCGGAGGTAGCGGGAGTGAGCAGGACATAGCGGAGGCTAAGATAGAATTGGAGGTAAGCAAGCTTCGATTCTTAACTCCCTTAGCCAATTATCTGACAATACTTATTAGGTTCTGGAAAGTTTGCAAGCGTCGCTGAAGTGACCGATTTGATAAAATATACCTTCCTCCTGTACTGCTACACAATCACTACATAAAATTCGCAGTCCCAACTGTACCGTCTGAAATACATCTTGGCGAATGCATAAAGCCCAGCATTTATCGACGTCGCGCTTGCTCTTCCCGGACATATCTGACACAACAGACGTTCGTTCCTTCTTCAATGACCTCTGAGGTTTCAAACACAACCACCGTCATTGACCATCTCTCGGCGACTGATTTCGAAAGCAACTGGAACTGGAACTTTGCAGACTTCCCGTCAATATCTCACTATCATTCATTAAATAAACATCCTCATCAGCTTATCATTCGTCAAAGCACTATCATCAGCACGCATTGGTCGCTTCTTGCATGATGAAGGAACGAACGTTCGTGATCCCAGACGATGGAGATGCGATTATGCGCGATCATTCTCCGTACTGCGAGTCGAAAGGCCCCATTATCCAAGAAGGGTTCGTCGCTCAACGAATACGTGCACTGCAAGAGCTTCAGGCCCACGCACTGGCTGGAAACCGTTCGCACTCTCCGTTGATCCCCTGTCCGCCAAGATGGGTCAGATCCTACGAGCCTCTTAGCCCACCCAGAGCAGCATTGCCAACTCAGCCGCCGGTAAAGGTCCCGATCATGTCTGATTACGGAGCAATCAAACATCACTGGGCATCAATGGTTAGAGGAGCCAGGGACAACATGATCGGGTGGCCCAACCTCAGTGCTGCCACGCATTCAGCGGCTCGGCGCACTCAGCAGAGCGATGAACCGCACGAGCCGCATAGCGAAGGAATTGATCCGAGTGACAATACGTCGCCTAGGAGTGAACATTTCCAAAAGTACCAGCCATATATCAGACCTACGAAGTCTACTGGGTGCATTGATATAACCATGGAAAAACCGGCAGAAAGCCAAGTAATCAAGCTAGAAGAGCCGCACGCTGCACCCACCTACACCACCGAACCTATTCGGCCGACTATCGAGCAATCGGCCGACAGTCAGAAAGGCATGCAAGATAAGCTCCGCACTACGCTTATAAAGACTACTCAGTGCAATGGGTCGGCTATAGTTGTACCGTACAACTGGCAAAAGATTGATCGAGATGAGCCGCAAAATGGAGTGACGAGAAACACTCGGAGCGTTGGTTCGACTAGTGAGACACTGGGCAGTAGTCAGCAAATCGAGCCATACGAGGCGCATACTACATCGAATACATCTTCTCAAGCCAATGGTCTAGGAGTTGGCGAACATGCCAGCAGCGAGACGGCTGAGCTGAATGAGTCACTCAGTCCAAATTTCCGAACCTCCCTGAAATCTGAAGACAAGATTCAACCACCGCCTAGGATAAACACGCCAACGTCGTCCGAACGCGAAATCTTGGGTCCTAATCCTGTCTCTGCAGGTCTAGCGGACCCTTCGGTGCTTTCGCGTTGCATCTCACCGAGGAAGCCTCAAGACAGTGATCCCAATAATAACTACAAGCACGAGCAGATATTGCATCAGCCCCACAAGAGTGTTGCGGATAAATTGGGCTTGCTGGTTGAGCGTGGTTGGGTCGGATGCGACGTGTTCGGAAGAGCGTACAACCAAAACGCTGATTCTGGGAGCTTGATGACGACTTCCCACATAGACGGCGACAGAGCGGACTCTCAATGTATTTCCTCGGATCAAGGACCAAGACTTTCCGAAGCACAAATATTTGATGTTCGTTCTCGGAAGTGGAGCACTAATGGCGGCAGTGAAAGTCACAGATTCGTTGAGCATGATACGTCCCACATGGGTAAGACAACGTCAATCAACCTTTCGGGGCTGGGCAGACCACTGCCGAGAAGTTTTGAGGGAAGCGAAATGCACCGCAGCCCTGAGGTTTTCCCATTGGAACGGAGAAGCTCGCATATCGCTTCAGGAAGTGTCAAAACCTCCGTCTCTTCACCCACAAGCAAGCGTAGGGTCTTCTCATTACAGCAATTATACCGCCTCAGGAGGAGCAATAGCGAAGGTATTGAGCTGCGCAGCTTCTCCCAAGGTAGCACCGCGAATAGCACGCACGACTCTGTCTCACCGAAGTTATCGTCCCAGGAAAAGGTGAGCTCGAAGTGGTACCCTAAGGATATCATGGCTGGACATGAGGAGGAACAAATATCATGTGCGTCTGCTTCTCTTGCCCCAAGGTCTCGCCGTTCAAGTATTTCAAGGAATGAGTATATTCGATCTAGCTCGCGATCGACATCATGGTTCAGGAAAAGCTGGCTCAAGACCTTGCTTGGTGACGGAAAGTCTATGCATGAAGAAGATCCTTTGAAGAACCACTCAAGTAGCGCTTCTGCCTCGGTATCCACAGGTAGCGCCAAGCGAGACCCTCCCTCGCGCTCGAGGCACCTGCGCTCAAGAGACACCGGTATCACTCATATGCTGGCCGAGCCCGTTCAGCGTGGTGAATCAGACGACGCCTCGGCTTCCACAACTGTCGACGTCGTGGCCAAGGAACACAAAGACCAGGATCCAAGGACAGTGACCACGTCCATTGACGACGACGATCTGCCATTAAAACGCCACGGCCAACAGACCGCTCTTCGCCTCCCAACTGTATCAGATCCAACTCCTGTTCCCCCCTTCCTCGCTGTTAGCCATGAATCGTTGATAGAGACGCTCAGGGAGCATTGCCACAAGCACGCCCAAAAGTCTTCAGGACAGTCTGAAAAGTCAATGACCTCACTCCCAAACCTTCTGCCGTCAAGACCGTCTTCAAAATCACCAGCGACGGCGTCGAAGAGTGCAAGTTTCATTTCCAAAAGTTCCGAGAACAGTCTCCATTCGCCACGGGGAAAATCATCCCGAATACCGCAGACCCCTCGTAAGCTTTCGCCCACGTCTTCAACTTCTATTTCGGTACGAATACATCGAAGCAGTAAAATTTCACCAGTACCCCTGGTTTATGCGAGTGGTGGTCCGAGAGCTGTATCTACAGCTGAACAGCTTCAAGAGCAAGCGCATGACGAGGAGGCTGCGCATGGGGGCCTAGGGAGGGGAAGGGCGCTAAAGAAAATCCAGGTCATCATATCGTTCGATGGAGCCGAGGACTTGATTATCGAAGCAGATGCTGGAGGGGACGCTGTGCAAGGGAGCTGGAAACCTTAGGAGGGTAGTATGAGCGGTTGGAGAGGATAAGCTCGATGTTGTCCAAGAAGGGGACATTGGTAGGACGGGAAGCAAGCATTCCAGACAGTGTAGCACCTTTTTATGCTAGGCATTCCGCAGTGCTTTGGATGATGCATGTTTGTGGTCTACTACGTTTTGTCGAGCAAGTTTCTTGCCTTCTACGAAAAGGCCAATCATGAAGAACAGTAACGTCATTATACCGTTGTGCAACCACATACTTCTTCGGAACATCGACCCGTGAGACGACCTAGTGCCAACTCTTAGCGTACCGCATATAATTCCCTAGATAAGTTGCCTTTCCTCATCTTGAAGATATCTTGCGCTTGAGAACGCATTGGCTTGCACCGCTCTACCTTCAAGCCGGCGTGCAGGAGTTGCGTTCACAAGAAACGGTTTGGTCTTGTGAGGAAGGCCAGGATCGACGCTATTGATTGTTGGACCACTATCTCGTCTGACCGGAGGCAACGCAAAGCATGCATCACTGGATATGTCTCGACTACCTGATCCTTCATCCATGGTACAAATCCTCTGGCTCTACTCTGAAGTTCGCTCCATTCTTCCTTATGTGCTTCAGCTTCTTGTCCCTACTCAATGGCTTTCTCATATCAAATGCGTCTTCGCCGGCCTTTCGTCCCGTGGGGTCGTCGCTGTAGTATTCGACTACTCGCCGGAAGACACTGTAGCTGTTTCGGTGTGATCATCAGCAATCATACCGGAAGACTGCTGGGGTGAAGAGGAGCAATTGCATACCCTAAGCCTTCATATAGTCCCACAGCGGTCTTGTTCCCTTCTCTCACGAAAAGATCTACAAACCAGGCATTCTCCTCCTCGCAACCTCTTTCCAGGGCTTTAGTCAGACTCTGTGCGAGACCCAGCCGCCGATATTGAGGTGCGACTGTCAAAGCAGTGACATGGCCGTGCCAGGGTAGGTAGTGCTCAGTAAACTGGCGCCATGGTGGGTCTTCTTCAACCTTGCCCATCACTTGCAAGTCTCCCGTCAGCAAGCTGGGAATCCCCATCGTCTGAATTATAAGGACTTACTGTAGCCTATGATCTTGCCGTCCTGGTCTTCGGCTACAGTGAATAGGGAAGGCCATTTCGTGAGGTAATGAAGGTAGAAGTCGATGGTGTAATTCTCTGTGAGAGGATCGAGGTTTGTGAGGTTCATTTTTAGTAGGTCTTGAGGGCGGAATGCGCGAAGAGAGGTCATCTTTCCAGCGAGGGTCCCGAATGACCTTTGATAAAATGCCCTGGTTGGAAACGCTCGAGCACACTTGATGATAATCTTCTAGATCTCGGAATGTTGGATGTCGTTGGATCGTCATCCCGAGTCTGGAGAAAGCCCCACGTCCCCGCTGCGACGCCGGTTCTTGACGTGCGGGAAGGGCCGAGGCGTGAGACAGGGGTCAGGGATTAGGGGCCAGGGGTCAGGGCCTTGCGGACAACGGGGCCAGCAAGCGAAGACGGCGAGGAGGGCGCTGTCACGCTCACAAAGCTTCTTGTTCATCCATCCACAACATCCGATTTTCTCTACACAGAGCAACTAATCTGTACGAGACCAGTCCATGCCTACTACATCAAAGCATCCTAGTCTGTACTCTTGCTACAAGCGCTTCTAAAAAGCAACCCTTTGCAGGCCTTCCTCTCAATTCATGTACTGATGCAGTCCTCTCCACGAACGCCGACGCGGCCCCGGAAATCCTCAAATACGAGCATCAACCTCTCCTTTACGTCCCCTAGTCGACAGAGTAATGGGTATCACTCCAAACCCGGCTCTACTTGTCGCAGATCCTCCCAATACTCAATACCGTCACCTGTAACCCCACGACCACTTTCTTCCTACGAGCGGAGCGAATACGGATTTCCCAATGGGTCGAGCAACAATGTACAGCCTGAGAGTTCGAATGGGCTCGGCAATTTGGCAGATGAGTTGGCAGAAGCCTTCGATGAGGACGAGGAAGTAGGAGCGCGTGGAGAATTGCCCGAGGTCCAAAACGATAGTGGACGAGTTGAGCATGGAGACTCAATGCAGGAGATTTTCACACCTACATCATCATTACCATACCCTTCAAGAGAGCGCTCTCTGAGTCCTCCGAAGCGACCAACCCGCTCCAGAAACCACCGCCGGCAGAACTCCCAGTATGATGGCTCTGACTACGGCGATGACAGTGATCTGCAAGGCGTGGATGGGATTTCTCCAACCCTAGACTCCCGTATGGCCGCGATTGAGCATCTAGCCCGCCGAGGTACAGAAGCCAACGGTAGTGAATTGGATGGCGTCGCAAAACGAGTGGTTGGATACCTCAAAGACCTCGGCTCACAGTCTAACATCGAGAACGGTACGTCTAGGCTGATTACGACCTACATAGCCCTGACATCGCATCTTTCGAATCAAACGCGGACAATCTCTACGTTGGCTTACCCGCTCATGTCGCCCCTGTCAGCACCTCCCAATCCTGAAGACATCGAGGAACTCTTACCCCTTCTCGAAACGCTAATGAACGACCTTCCCACACCAACATCTCAGCCTCTGACTTGCCTCCACAGTCTTCATGCCTCGACCGCGGAGCTTACATCCATTCTCACGCACCTTTCTGACACGCTTCACATGACACGGCAAACCACCTCCCTAGCTTCGAGGCGTCTACGCTCCGCGACAGAGATGGTACTTGAGATGCGTAGAGAAGCCGAGGCGAGGGAAGAGGCTGTTCGGTGGGCAGAGAAGGGCAATTGGGAGCAGAGGCTGGCAGGTCGGGAGTGTGCAAGGGTCTGTGGGGATGTAATTGAAGGTTTTGAGGAAGTGTGCAACAGCTGGAGGGCCCGGCTGCTTGGTGTGCTCGAGGTTGGTGCTGCATGAGGAATGAGAAGGTGTAAGTGGGGATTTTTTTGGTGGATTTGTACATTGGCATTTGCATTTGCATGGCAGTGGGTTTGGAATTGGAGCGATGATACCAATTACTTGGAGGCTTCGATGCATCTCAATAACTTTGCTATGTTCAGGTCGTGATTATCCCAATCCGAGTGAGCACGGATTTAAAGGATCAGTCTATTTTCGTCTTATGTGCACCAGACAGGAGATGTGCAAAGAGTTTTTCATGCACCATTTCCGTGAAACTATTGGGCTATTTGCTTATACACCGAGACACGAAACCAAGTATTAGGAGTGATGACAAGCTCGCACGCGTGTGCTTCGAAGCGAAATACCATCTAACAGATTCCATTTCATAATGTTACAATTTGACCATGCCCCCTTTCTTTTCTCCTTCTTTCGATCACTTATCCCTTATTCCTCATGTGCATGGGTACGTACTTACCAGGTGCAGGCCGCAACGGTTCAGCAGCCGGGCTCTCCGTTCTTGCCGTCCCTGAGGACGAGACTGGCCTCCCGCCATCTGCTGGGCTTGAATCCCTGTCGCCAGCAGGCCTGCGTAAACCGTCCAGATTTCTCCGAACTGGTGCCTCAGCTGGCGAGCCGTCACGTCCTAGGCTAGCACGTGGAGCACTAGGACGCCATTTGGCGGTCGGCTCGACACTAGAGCTGGCATCGCGTGGAGCAGTAGGCGTGGGTGCAGCGTCAGTGCGGCCTCGAGATGGAGGTGCAGTATTGGGGTCACGGCGGGCGGGTGCGACATAGCCTCCAGGCTTTTTTGCTGGCATTGAGACCTCCTTGGTGGCAATCTCTGTAGCTGGTGCAGCAGAGGGAGAGCCGCTGCCAGTCCCCTCGGCTTCTTTGGCTGCTTGGCGTTCGCGCCAGGTGGGCTTGTTGCCTGCAAGTGCGAGACGCGGAGGACCTGATGGACGTTCTGAAGACTCGGTGCGTTCAGATGCAGAAGGGCGAATAGGCGCTGTGCGGTCTGGTATGCGTGTAGCTCCACTTCGCATGGCTTTGATTTTAGCTTCAGCCGCTTCTTCTTTAGCACGCTGAACGGCTGCTTTCTCGTCGAGCTCCCTTTGGCTCTTAATCAGTATACTCATTCCTTATGGGGGGCAAGAATATTGGGATTCACCTTCGCTCCGCGTCTCTCTTTGCTCTAGCTTCTGCCTGCAATCGCTTTTTTTCCTCTTCAGCAGCTTTACGCTCCTCTTCTTCCCTAGCGATCCTCTCTTCTTCTTCTTGAGCACGTCTTTCAGCCTCTTCCTGTTCCCTTTGATCGCGAGCCTTTCGCTCACGAATTTCCCGCTTGCGTTTGTCAATCGCGTTCTGGTATTCTCGGTCTGCTGCCTTCCTTCGCTTCTCAAATTCGTCATGACGCCTATCCTTAAGATCCTCGTGAAATCTCTCGTATACAGGCAACAAACGGCTGAGACGGTGTTTGAGAGACACATCCTCCGTGTGTTTCCGCTCAGCCTCCCTCAACGTCTCAGCCTTGGACTTCTCGTAAGCAGCAAGATCTCGCTCACGTTGTGCCTCATAATCTCTTGGTAGAAGCTTAATCTCTTCTTTCCTGAACGCACGTTCCAGATGGTCAATGCGCTTCCCGGTGACCCTGAGATTCTTGAAGAGGTCATTTTTTTCCTTTTCAAGCTGGGAGATTCTCAAAAGCCTAAGCTGGTTGCTATCCAGATCTTTGACGTCTACGTCATCAATGTTGATGCCCTTTTTGACAAGGTCACTAAGCTCTTTCTCGTTGTTCTCACGACGAATACGGTCTTGCTCGTCCTTCATGCGCTTACGCTCACGCTCTTTGTGTTCCTCGGACAGCCGCAAAGCCTCAGCTTCCTGGCGCTGTTGAGCAATTATTCTCTTACGAGTTTCTTCCTCTTTCTGTTTTTTCTGAAGCGCGTCCGATGCAAGTTCCTTCTTCTTCTCGATGATGGCTCGTCGCGATAAGGTTTCTTGATGCTCCTGCTCGGCGCCAGCTTGTGCTCTAGCAAGTGCTGCGGATTTGGCTTGTTGGCGGACCTCGTTATATTCTGGATCAACGTGTTGACAGGTGACATAAAGCGTCTTGGCGAGGCGCGTCAGCTGAGAACGCACAATTTCTGCCGGGGTGCGCTGCAGTCGCTGAACCGAGCTTGCATCGCTTTCTGCAGAACCCGACCCACTACCGGGGTGTAGAGCTTTGGCAGCCGAGAAGACATCCGAGTCGAAGGTCAGTACGCCAGTGGCATGGTCTATACGGATTGCCAGATCTCCCTTTTTGCATCCATTCATGATGAACTTCTCAATAGAAGCAGCAGTCACCTGGAAAGGCTCTGGGAATTGAGCAAGCTTGTGGACATAGCTGAGTTCGACAGATTCATATACTTGCGACAATTGCTGGAACAATCTTGTCAGGATGACTTGTTGCAGAGGAAGGATATATTTCTCCATTTCGGGATCCTCACAAAGTTTTGTGAGAATAGGCGAGATCTTCTTACAGATCGAGAGCGGGTGGAAGTCGACCTCTAAGATCTGGTAAAGCTCTCGAATCTCTGGTCTGACACGTTTAAGGAGTCCTTTGCTCATGGCATCTTTGAATAAAACTTCTCTTGTAGGTGCATGGGACATACCAAGTAGATTAGTAAGGCGGTTGTTCTTATTCTTGCGAGCTTCATCTACATCGATGAGTGCACCTCGGGAGCGGGATGTGCTGATGACTGGAATGGAAAGTGCAGAGAGTAGTACAAATGAGGCGGCCCTACTCAGGTCGGTTTCGGCCACAGCTGGGTTATCTTTCTTCGCACTCTGGCCGGAAGCGACAGTATTGGCAGACTGGCGAAGGAGATTGTAAGATCTGCTCCAAGCTGCGGCATGGAAGAGATAGTTCTCGCTGACTAAAAATATTCGAGTGAGTTTCTCGTAGTAGTTGGACATCATGATGTTCTTCGCAGGGCGCTTGCTCAAGCTGAGTAGGGTATGGATGTCCTCCACGCTACGGAACGCCTCCTGCCAAAGCTCCAATTCTACGGCAACGTTGAGCTGCTGAAATCGGGTGTCGAGATGTCGCTGTAGGGTGTCCGGATCACTGAGATTGATTGCGTGCATCTGGGACTGATACTTGGCGGCATTCTGCACATGGTTCCGGAGCAATTCGCAGAGCCTTCGGAACTCCGTTTTGCGAGTAAAATGTTGACAGAATGTAAATGCTAGCATAGCCGTCGACTGATACATGACTTCCAATCGTGCGTTGTTCTTCAATATTTCCAGCACTGTCCGGTAAGTTTCCCACAAGAATTTGAGCCACGGTGTGACTATGGCTCTGTCGGTTCTATCTCTAGATTGTTCCCCTGACACTGTAGAAAGTAGTATGGACTCCGGGGTCTCGATGGCCTCCAAATCTTCGACATTATCCGAAGAAGCAGCAGGCTCGAGCGAGGATTGGACCTCATCGGCTTTTGCTTGGGCTTCGGTGACTTTTGCTTCCGCGAGCTCAATGAACTTCTTGAGGACGAGCTGTAAAACGACGTCCTATCAGCTCACATATTCGTCGAGATGCTTGTGTGAATTCGCGTACCTCAATGGTGCCAACGTTTGTGTTTTGTGCCGTGTTCTTATACTGGTAAAGTCCATCTTTTGCCAGTTTGCCCTTCTTCAGATCGACACAGAGCTCGACAAACTGTACCATGACCGGTTCAAGCGACGTGATAGGACTGTTCCTCGATCTCTTAGACGTGACATGTTCGTGTAATATATTAAGAGCAGCTGAAGACTGGTCCACTGCAATGAGTTCTTGCGCTCGCTGTGCGTACGACCCGTATTAGCCACGCCCTCGATATCAGATTGTACAGGCCAAGGGGTCAATCGCTTACCTTGAGAACATTTTCGGGCTTGGTATGGGGTGGTGGAGGCATCTCGAGATATATCCTCGAACACTTGATAGATGTCAGTCTCCAAGAATTCTCAATAGATGGCCTTATGTGGTTTCGATGATGACTTTCGACCGTTTACAAGGAAGCGAAGCAGATCGGCTTTTGTGCGCTAGTCGGAACGCTAAATTAGACAGCCTCAGCGCAACACTATAACCTCACTAAGAACATCACACTTACCAGCGACGCAGCATCGATAGTCGGCTTATAATCTTCAGCATCTTGGGCTCCTCTCATCACGTCTGGTGATCTGTTCTACACACAGACGGCCGGGCAGACGCCTCAATCGTCAGGATGCCAGCGGCCTATGAGATCCGCGCTGGTGGGGATGTCAAGAACAAGAAGCAATCTATGGCAGATCTGAAGCTCCGCCGACTCAACGAACTCAATTCGCGACTTAGAGAAGATCTGGAGAGACCCCGGATCAAAGTATCGGAGGCTTCAATGTCGTGAGTGATGGCCAACTCAATGCGACAACTGCTCCCCTCTTTGGTGGCCGAGGCTAATCTTAATCTGCTCCATCCTAGATTAATCCAATACTGCACAAATACAAAAGATTTCATGGTGCCTTCTATGTGGGGTTCAGTAAGTCGCCAATTTACTTACAAGTCCATGATCAATGGCGCCCTGCGTTGATAGTGGCTTTATGCCCACATGGATGGCTAATTTCCCTCCCCAAAGGTTGACAAGCGCGAAGACCCATATGCACCACAGCAGTCGAACGGTTGCTGCACGGTCATGTAAAGGCAAGCACCTTCGGTCGGCCAGGCGTTCTATGGTTCTCTCAATATAATTCCTCATCCTCGATACCACTTCATCATTTACGTCTCACGACTTGGTCCACTGTCTTCACCCAATATCGACAATCTTTCGGGGCAACCTGTTATGGCCGATTGGCAGGGACAGACAAAAGCACGGATGGAATCAGTCACTTCGTACCGCTCAACATCGTTATTGTGTGGATATATCTTGTCTGCTGGTGGCATAGAGACGCCCTCTCCATTTCAGCTGGACCGTCAGATTCCGCATGAATTTGGCATGATTGACCTTCGGGCGCACTCTTCTTGCATTATGGGGGCTTTCGTATTGTGTAAAGCAAAAGGATTTCTTTATGTGTCTATGGGGGATGTCTTCGCGGTTCATAATACGTGCTAGTGGATGGAGCCTTGTGTTGGAAGGGGACCATTCGTGTACCAATCTACGCCGAAAGCTATCGCCGTTTCCAAGCTTTCTGTAGATATCAAACTTGGAAATATCATTGAAAACTCATAGCCGTGGTCTCGCAATCTTCATGCATGACGTGACTACGGTCGACAGGCTCTTCTCATTCTTCTTCCAACGCTTCAATGTACGTCAAAAGTGGACATCAATAAGTCCAATTTTGTACCTGCAGCAGAGTACTCGATCCATCCCCAGTTGATATGGCTTCTGTAACTGGACCAGGTCCAACAAAAGAGAGTCTAGCTCTGGTAGTACTGCCTCGCATTACAATCAGTAGGGCACCCGCTCTTGGGCATTGCTGGCCCCAATTGATAGTCAACGTTTAGCATTTTGCACCCAGTACGTGTTTTCCGGCCCACAACTGCCCGATCTACAACAAGGATTGAGTCTCGAGACGTGTTTTGGGATTACTTGCTCCTCAATTGTGTCTCCAGACTCGGAAACATCCCACAAGGACAGTCACTGACTGCGTAGGACGTCACCAGATGCAAGTGGATGCTTCGTGCAGCTTACGTACGTCAACACTGATCAGTTTGGCAGCTTTCCTTATATAATCCCTGTGAAAGCTTCTGTCTATCAAATATTCACATGCTCTGGCGTCAACCTCTCCGACCAAAAAATATATGGTCCTTGTCACCAAGATCGTCCCTCCTACCATACTGTTCTGGCCCTTCTTTACAAAAAGGCAAATTTGTCGTGTTGTTCGTGATTCTATCGAAAGCTTACTGAATTTCCTCAGTTTGCCCAAGAGCTTCTCTCGACATTCTCAAATTCCCTCGGCGAGATCTCCCTTGTGCCTTCGACTGGCGGCGTATTTACCGTCGAACTTGTTCATTTCGCATCTCAATCGAAGCAAGATCCAGGCTCGACTGGACAGGACGCAAAGATTCAGTCTTCAAGGCTATGGGACAGAAAGACTGACGGTGGATTCCCTGGTACGTGGTAACCTATCTGTGGCAATCTTCCTGTTATTGTACTTTGAAGGTTGCAATATTCAAATATTGAAGGACAAGCCAATATCATGAAGCCGTCTCCTGCGTAGCGCTCGTCTGCTTTTCTCCTCAATCATTCCCCACGTTTACAAAAAACTCTACGTCATCTCCCTTTACTAACGCCTGTTTGTCTCCCTTCCCAGAAGTGAAGCATCTGAAGCAACTCGTTCGCAACATCATCGACCCGACTCGAGATCTAGGGCATGTGGATCGTCATCATAAGACAGAGGACAAAAACCAAACGACAATAACCTCCGGAAATCCTTCAGTGGAAGGGCAGGCGGATGAAAAAACAAAGTCGCCTAATGACGGTAGCGAGACTACGATCCCTACAGATCCAGATGCTGCAATCGCTATCGGGTCTCCAGCAATGAAGGGTGAAGGAACTGACGAGGCCTGTGAAGACTGTGCTTAGATGATAAACGGTGTTTATTGATAGGAAATTCGACATGTCCAACACTGGGATAAGCTGAAGGAGTTGAAATTCTGCTTGAATTGTAGCCACCTTGAGCTTGAGATCTGCTTGCGTTGATCTTTGATACACTGTACACGAAATATAAGGCATCAACAGGCTGGCTATTCGAATCTGTAGGTACTGACGAAAACACCGCCATAACCAGGCTCCAAAGAACCCTCCCCTTTCTAGGCGCCGGAATTGCACGACGGGGAACAGTTCCCCCTTTGTCGCTTTTTGCATGCCTCCTGTACGAAATTCGTTTACAGTATCCTTGCCCATGAGAGAAGACCGATCATTCAAGGATTGTTGCATGTTTAAACAGGAAGCTAATGTCCTATCCAGGACCTCATCCAACATTCTTTCCTACTTCTATTTCTTTCTTAATCTCGCCAATCATCATCTCCTCCACAATCTTAGCCCCCTGCTTCTTAGCCTTTTGATCATCACCTTCGTCTGCCACCACGCCAGCGACTCGATCATCTAATGCGAGCTTCGTCTCTCCTAGCGCGTGAATCTTTTCCTCGATGGAATTCCTCGTCACTAGCCTCACTACTTCGACCTCCCTCTTTTGTCCGACCCGATGAGCCCGGTTCTCCGCTTGAATGTCCTCCTGGGGGTTAAACGACGAGTCGAAGATGACGATCTTATTGGCGGCTGCAAGATTAATACCCGCTCCACCCGCTTTTGTGGAAAGAAGGAAAACAGTGATTTCTGGATCGGCGGTGAATTGATCGATCATAGGTTGCCGCTCATTCATGTTGGTACTCCCATCAAGGCGAAAAAAACTCATCTCTTCGGTCTCCATGACCGCTTCCAGGATGTCCATGACCATGGTAAATTGGGAGAACACTAGGACCCGATCCCCTTTCTCTTTATACGCTCTCAAAAGTGAAGTCAATTTTGTGACTTTTCCCGAGTCCATCCACTCGTCATTCTGGAGCGAGAAAGGGGTCATTGTCCGCGGAAATTGTTCGCTATGAGGTTCTAGAGTCAGCATTGCCGGCCTTTTGGCGGTGCCTTGAAACCCGCGTATAGTACCAACGGGGATGGGGTTATTTGATAGGAGACGTACCATAAGCGATTCAGTTCCCAATCAGTCATCACTTCCATGTCTTCGTAAATCATGTCCATATTCGCTTCACGGTATTGGTCTTCTCTGATGATGGCTTTAGACATCTTTGCTAGTATTTCATCATTGTACAAGTGTCGAAAAAGTAGCGGGTGGATGGACGCTTTACGGAGCGCCATCATTATATTACTCGTCTCGTTTCCGGTCTTTTCGCCCGCTGCTCTGGCTGCAATAACACGGCGCCCTTTTGCGACTTCCTTCTCATACAGCTCGTTCTGCGAAGGAGACAAGTCACAGTACTCAACTCTTCTCGCTTTATTTGGAAGATGCTTCAAGACCTGGTGTTTCTTTCGCCGCAGAACGAAAGGCGTCATCATGGACTTAGCCCGTGATATGCGCTGTTCTGATAGTAGTGCCGCGTGTGAGTCATCGTTCGTTTTAGCTTTGTGACGGAAGATAGCCTCCAAATCCTCGCTGTTTTCTTTGAATACCGACGGTAGGATGAATGCCAACAGAGACACAAGTTCCTTGAGATTATTTTGCAGTGGAGTACCTATTGAGTAAGGCTCGGAATTAGTATCGGTCTTCTTGTCGAATGGGGGGATATTGAAGTATGCTTGCGGAGTCCGTTAAAAGGGAGCCCTCTCGAGATGTTATACCAAGCGAAAAAGAGAGACACGGCCACTCGAGTATAAGCTCATAGAAACGGCGATAGGATCATTGTAAAGACGTACCTGTCAGGAGCAAACGGAATTGCGATGGTATTCGCATGTAGGCATCATATCCCAGAGACTTGCTGTTTTTCAAGAGATGGCCCTCATCATAGACGCAAACGATGGGCCTCAGTTTTCTTAGGAACCTATTGTCATCTTTGGTTTTCGCCAAAGTATACGTCGTGATAACCACATTAACGCTCTCGCGGCTATCCAGGATTTGGTCCTGAATGCGGGGCCTCTCGCTCTGGCCTGCGTAGTAGGGCATCACATGGAGTTGTGGACAGAAGACGGAGAACTCACGAAGCCAATTTTCGAGGGTCGACCCAGGTACAATGATGAGATGTGGCCCTTTGATTCCCTTTTCCAACAAGTGTGCGAAGAAAGCTATGACTTGGCACGTCTTCCCCAGACCCATGTCATCAGCAAGGATGCAGGATAGTTTCCGCTCGAATAGAAGGGAGAGCCAGTTGATCCCGACTATTTGGTAGTCCTTAAGCTGAACCGTCGCTGGCATGATCGAGGGCTGTGGGAAAAGACCGCCCTTTCGGTCTGCTTTCCTAATGTCGCCATCCTCTGTTTCCGACATAGTCATGCTGCTTGGTGTACCGATGCCTGAATCACGCGGGGAGGCATCCCGCGAAAAGCTTACGAGCTCGAGCTCACTACCTGTTGGACCTCCAAAAACGTCTACGCCCCAACGCTTCATGTCTTCTTTGAGAGGTCGACTAATGTCTTCGCAGCGGTTGACCAGCTTATCGACAGCCTCATAACCAGTCAACATCTCTAAGCACGTGTCGACAATCTTCTCTCCGATTGGCTTCCGCCTTGCGAGCTTCTTTGTGCTGTTCTTTCCAGGAGCCTCGCTAGAGATCTGCCGGATCTCTTCTAATGTTAGGAATGGCTTCTGAGAAAGCAAGACACCTGCAGTCTCAGTAGTAATCGTAGCTATGTCTGCTAGATCGAGAGCTGAACATGTATTGAAGAAATTCAGGACTTTACCCTTCAGCTCGGTATCGTCATCCTCTGAGCCTACTCCAGAATCGGTTTCACCAGAGTCGAATGAAAGGCTTCTTGCGGGCGAGGAAATCCGGACTGGGGACTCATACTTAGGGGGAGCACTTGGGGCTGGAATCGGAGAAGACGGTTGCTTTCGCCCCTGAATCAGACGGCGACGAGTCTTTGGTGGAGCCGCAACAGGCGAGGAAGTTGCCACGAGCGAGGATGAAGGTTGTATGTTCCTACTAACAGACTGCGTTGCAGTCCATTTCTCTTGAATGTTCTGTTTGACCTTGACTTGTTGCTTTGCGGGTGCCTTCTTTGTAAATGACGCCGACTGGGCGGTCGATGGGTCTTCGCCATCAGAAATGGTAAGATCAACTTGATCGTGGTCTTGCTCTTCGGAAACGATAAGATCCATGGCATCATCGTAGTTGAATCTCTTCTTTTCTAAGGCGTCTCTGCAAGCCTTGACACTTTTCCCAGAAAGTACATTACGCATACGCTTGATCTTGCTCCTTAATTGAAAGTCCTCCACGTCGTCGATGTCAATATCAACTTCTGGTGCAGGTAATGCTTTTGCTGGGCCTGACTGCTGTACCTTTTTAGGCAGATGTCTGGCAGATCCTCCGTAAGCATTTGCCGTTACGTCTGCAGATCGCTTTGTGGCCGCTACATGTGAGCTTGTCTGATTGTCGTTGCGATTTCGGCTATCGAGCATATGTCCGGCTAGGGTCGAAAATCTTGCTTCGGCTACGCCAGCCTTGTTTAGAGGATTGTAGAATGAGTTTGCCGTAATTTCTTTAAAGCGATTCTCGCCCTTCTTTATGCCGTCCGAGCTTGATGTGCTTGGGAATGCCGTAACGAAAGTTGAGGGCTTGATGTCTGCTCTACGACCCATCTGAGTATCCTCATCTGAGGAACCGTTATATGTCGGGGAATCGTCATCGATGATGTCCAACACAGGAGTGGATTTAGAGGCGGCGGCTGGAGGAGCTTTTGCCACACCCAATGGAAGTCGAAATGCAGTACCTGCAGGTGCAATAATACTGGCAAGCTTGCCCTCTTGATGGCGATTCATCATCGACGAAGAGGCTACATGCGGTTCTCGTATTGGTGAAGAAGCAGGGACCTGGACTTGCGATTGGTTTGGCCAGTCGCCCTCAGGTGCTGGTGTAGCTTTGCCAATAATCTGTGTTGGTTGCGTTACATGAATAGGAAGGGACGACAGAATATCGACTGAAGTATGATGCTGTAATGCGGACTTCGGCACGGGTACTGTTGCGACTGTCTCATAGTGGTCAAAGATATCATCGCCGCTGTCGTCTTGCGAGTCATATGCCTGACTCCTCTGCGCAATACCCTTCCCCAACTTTCGCCTTTTGGCTGGGGTATCTTGAACCGAGTCCATGATACTCTGAAGTTCAGAGCACTCGCAAGGCTCTCTGAGGTCGCCAGGGAGGGTCTCTGACCGAATTAAGACTTCGTGGGTGATGTTGGTAAGGTTCAAGCGGCGGGCCCCTCATGGGATCATGATGCGACGGGGTAGCTGCACCTTAGAAAAGGAAGAGACATCCTCGATGAAAGTGGACGGCGTCTAAGCCGGGGAAGGTGAATTCGCAAGCCTGATGAATTTGGTCTTGTAATACAAAGACAATTGCCAAGGCCACTTTACGCGTCTAGAGAAGACGCGAATGGTTTGTGTGCGGATGTTCCGAGTTTAGGGGACTTCCCAAAAAGGTTCGCCCTGCCAAGGCCATAGAACACCTCTAACCGTCATCGTCACTTTTTCATTCCCCTCTACCTCCTTTCCCTGCCCCAACTTCTTTGCTGTCACCTCCTGCTATCCATGTCCTGACCGTCGCTCGAAATTTCCCCACAAATTGGGATATGTTGACGGCTGCAATGATCGCTTCGCCAGCGCAGTACCAGCGCGTGCAGCGCTACTGACTCAAATCGAAGAAAGTCTCACAGCGATTGCGATCCTTTGTATTCCTGTTTTTGCCCAAGCTTCCTGGACTTAGACACCATAGGGAGTTTTTACACGACAAATTTGTTTCTCTGGTCTATAGCTTAAGCATATGATATAATTGGGCTCATGTGTTTTCGCGATACAGCTCATCTCGAACGAATATAATTCCTCTTTAAACCATTCGGGAGCGCCTTCTCGCTCGACTACTATTCCGGACCCTCTTGATTTGGCTACCCTTTGTTGATCGCCGTTTCACTGATGCTCAGCTTTTTTACGGTGCTAATTGAGATCTTCAGCTTCTGGGCAGCATCCCACAGCGAAGCGGCTGAGCAGGAATTTGGCGGATGTGGCCCAGAAACAGCAGATGGAGCTAAGGAGCGTCGACATCACTTCAATCGACAGTCGTGTCTGCCTGGCTAGGCCGACGAGGATGTCGCAAAAGCTTTGTTCGGGTGATATGCATTCGAGACGAGAATCTCACCATTCGCTGTTGATCGTGGAGAAGCGGTGCCACCGATGCGTAGCCGCCGTTTTAGCTCGATTACGGAGGCAACAGGAGCTGACGAGGGCACGATGCGATGAACATAACTTGGGGGCTTGACGAAGACTCAGCCGACTCGGCATATAGATCGAACATAAGGCTCCAGTAGTTAAGGGTAGCAGTAGCGCGTGCCGCAAGGTATGAGACGGCTGAGCGGGAAGCGAGCGTATTCGGTCTGCCACTCGAGCGGCGACGGCCAAAGATTGGAGAATGAGGTTGTCGGAAAAGAGGAGGCAGGTGCATATCAGTCTTGTCTGGCACCGTTCGGTGTGTTTTGGAATCCCAACTTCAACTGCTGACTGCTTTGTTTGTCTAGAGACCTGGTCATCTCTTGTTCTGAGTTACAAGATAATTCCCAAGGTAAGTCCTAACGGTACATTCATACTCTGCAAAAAGGGTTTCGTCAGCTGTTCTACAGATAACCCAATCTGATTGAGGACAGCAATATGCGCACCAGCAAAGCCTACGCTCCCACCAGGGCATCGAACCTGAAGTCCGAGATGAGAAATGCATAGCTCCATTTCTAGGGAACGGCAAAAGAAATACAAGACATGGCCGCTACGCCTCGAAAATTTGAAGAAAGAACCGGAAGCTGGGAAATTCTCCATAAGCTATAAAAATCGCTTTCCTGATCCTGCACGTAGGAGGGGCTGGGCTTTTAGCCTGGGTATGTTTCAATCAGATCCGGATGGGGAACAAGATCAGCCAATCTTGGCCACGGGAAGTAGAAGATCACGAGCCATTTCATGAATTCTTCTTTCCGAACTCGCAAAGTCTTCACGGATAAAACGTTGGATAGGTGGCTATATCTGAGGCCTTTGAGCAGCGCTAGCGGCTCGATCTCTCAAATACACAATTAGAACCGGGACAAAGAAGTACCTGCTCAGAAACAGCGCTAGACGCACAGCGTGTGCTTTGGCAGTCTCCCATGGGGCAGAAGTCGCCGTACATCCAGGAATAGGCGTTATGGTGTACAGCGACTTCTGTCACCCTCGAGGCAGTGGAGAACGGCATGATGCGTGCTGTACAGGCTGAAGATGGTGAGCTATCGATTGGCTATGTATATGAAGGTAACCTAATATTACTTCGTGTTGAAAACCCACTTTGATTAATCACCATTTCTCTTCATTTCCTCATTCAATTTTCGTTTCCGTCTTGCATAAACATGTGTACATACAATTAGAGAAGCCCGTGCCTAGCTGATGATAGGACATAGCTACGTATAAGATTGCACATTTTCATTGTAACCGGCCTCTTTATAGTCACAATCGAAATACTCACTGGCGACGCGAGCGACCTCCTGATAAGATATAGCCGCCCGACTTCCTTTTCGAGATGCTAGAGCGTAAGCCGTAGATACAGTGCTCTTGATATGAAAACATGATCAATCAGCATGACAACCTTGCATATGATCTGGTCAAACACTTGATTGGCGACCGTCGAGATCCTTTTCTGCAAGGAAGTCAAGTCTCTTGCCTGCTAGCATCCAAACCCAGCGGCTCATACTTCAACGGGAGGCGTATCCTGCTCGCGATGGCGTCGTTAATCTAGCAGACCCTGTCGGTCGCCGGGATCCCAATTATCACGGCGGCGTCTCCTTCCATGGCCTGACAGACGAGCGGGACGAGACATGGAGGGGCTTGATACTGACAACAAGCGCTGCTTTTGACCAAAGGAGGTCCTGAAAAAATATGTCTCTGGCATAAGCGCCTTCCCTGTCGGATACGGTGCGGAAGATACTGATCTCGGGCTCCAAGTGTCGAATGAAACGGTCGATCAGCACGCTAATAGATTGATCAATTCGAGGAAGCGCGAAAGACGACATCAAGTATCGGTAAGCAATCTACACAGTGTGAACCTACTAGAGTATTAACCACCTATCTAGAGAAGTCTGCCTATCGTCTTCGTTGTCCATAGCCTGGGTGTTCTCGTGGTAGAGAAGGCGTCATGTTTTCTTTCTCACAAGAGTTCCGACCCAAAAAATCAAACGCACAGCACCATCGGCCTTGAATGTGATTGGTCCCGCACATCTGATCTCGGAGCAAACTCAGCGGCCTGAGGGGATTTAGAGCTGAGATTGACGAGTCCGGCGAAGTAGACCATTCGTCCCATTGTTAGCATACTGAAGTCAGGCTCTGATGTGCTTTTTGAGGTTTGTCGAAGTTTTGGGGGTCTTCCACCTATCGTGTGCGTTTTAGAAGCTCTCGAGATTGCAGGCGTCGATCAGGTAGGTAGGCTCTTGAAATCAAAATCTCATCTTAGAGTCTGATTTGCTCCGGAAGATTGTTTCCGATCAATCTGCAATTTGACCAGGTCACTATGAAAACCAGATTCACGCCGATCACATGGTATGTCATCATCCGTGATAGAGTCAATTCTCTATTGATCATCTAGGGTATGACAAAATTGTCTTTGGCGACCAATGAAGATTTCAAGTGTTTCCTTCGAGAATTGCAAAGATGGTTCTCTGGGTATACAGAAAGCGCTAGGCCTACCTCAAGTATCATCACTCAACAAGCGTCAACGACCGATTCCAGAGCCGGCAGAATTATCCTCCAATCAGGGCTCAAACCACAGCTGCTAAATCGGAACGCACGAAGTATCCCTACGATGTCACTCCATACGCAAGCAATACCAACGTTGCCTCCACAGTCTTCAGTGGGGCCCGTATTCCAGAGTATTCAGCGCTGTCTGAGCCACTTCCAGTTGTGCCTCGCATTTAAGAGGAGCGAAGTTGCTCAAGATCCTTCAGAGCCTATTGTGGGGACACAAGACAGTCAAGCTCGTCCGCGGCCCATCGTCCGAAACTTTTCAATCCCAATTATAATGCGCCAAAACGTGTCGCGTTACTGAGCAGAAAATATCAGGGAATCCCCAATTCCTGAGAAGACTTCAAGGGCCAGCGTGAGAAAGTTGGTATAGGAGTGAGATAGGCCCCGCCAGATTATCATTCATGATTGGTCCATTAAAGACGTCTTGACCTCAAGAGGCGGATTTTTCTCTTGATAATTCTCTCAGCTTCCTGTTGCGTAGGAAAAGGGACAGTACGAAAGATAGAGCCGCTGTTGCTATCATCTGGACCCAAGCGCCCTTGATGGCGTCCGAGGAAGCTTGCAGAACCGCTTTTTTGAGTGACAGCGGAAGCTGGTTGGTCAAAGGTGCTCCAATACCAGCAATTGCTTCCTGCACCGTTGCTCTGGGAATGTTTGGCAAAAGCTTTTGGATGCTATCCGATGCTCGATTGATGAAAATACTGTTTGCAATTCCTACCGAGAAAGCACCACAGAGTGTATCAACGCACCCGAAAATAGTGCCCGCATCCGCAACGTGCTCTTTAGCCACTATCGCTGACATGACGGGACCGGCGTTCATTGCATACAGACCAGTCCCAATACCACCGAGGATCAGGTAACCGTGGATCTTGCCGTGCGAAGTGTTGATCTCGGTGGTGTAAAGACACACAGACATTATCAAGGACAGGCAACTGCCTGCATTGAACCAAAGCTTATAGTAGCCGAAGCTTGTGATCAGACGTCCGGAAATCAACATTGCGGAAACTGAGGTGAAGAGAAATGGAAGAAGGTCGACTGCTGATCGAATTGCCGATTCCCCTCGTACGAATTGAAAGTACAGCGGAATGTAGTAGATAGTAATGAACAGCATGCTAATGGAGCAGCCGGTTTGAATGATGAGAATCCACATTTCCCATGAGTGCAGGATGTGAAGGGGAAGAATGCGATCCTCTTTCGCCGTGAAGGTAGCGGTAGCTTGCTGGATGCTGAAAATAATCCAAAGAACGCCTGAGCAGCAGAATAGTCCGACAATGGCTCCACTGTTCCAGGAGTACAACGCTCCACCGAACGATACAGCCATGATCCCGGAGCAGAGTGCGCCAGCGAATACTACAGAACCAAGAATATCGATGCGGCGAGCACGAGCCCAGTGACTTGCAGGAGAAATTGACATCTTGCGAGAAGGCAGAATGATCAGAAATACGGGAAAAGTGACACCAACAAGAATGAGATTGAAGTAGAAGCTCCAACGCCAACCTGCGGCAGTAACGGCAAAGGCGCCTCCAATAGAAGGCCCGAGTCTAAGCATCTGTTTAGGAAGAGAGTGGTATGGAGCAGAAGCAGCGAACTAACACGGTACCAAGTCCCCACATGAAGCCAATATACCCAAAGTATCGACCTTGCTCGGCGGCGGATGTGAAAGCGGTGATGATGTTAATTATCGAAATATAGGAGCCGCTGCTCCCAATGCCGGTGATCGCCTTGCCAACAATGAAGGCATTCATAGAAGGTGCAGCGGCAGTGAGGGCGGAGCCGATGGCGAACAGCAATCTGGCTACAAGTAGAATCTTCTTACTATCGAAACATGCAAGCAGATGTCCCCTAGTCAAGACGATTTGCGACGGTATTTCGAATGCAAAAAGGACTGGGCTTACCATAACAGACACGAGCCGCCCATGCCCAAGGAGTAGGTGACATTGATCCAAGGAAATTTTGATATCTCCCCAAATGTATCAATAATGGTCGGCTGTAGGTCGGCAGTAATAGTGCTGTCGAGGGCTGCTTGCATTTCTGCTAGAAGCATCGAGGAGCAGAGAATAACCCAGCGAAGCGAACTCAAGGACGCGCTCCTTGGAGACGGCCGACCCGAATCGTCTCTCACGCCATCTTCGTAGACTTTCTCATCATGGGCTGATGACGATGTAGCCTCTTTGCTGGAGGCATGGTGGCCGATTCCAGCTTCCATGTTAATCCCAATTCAGGTTCGCATACAGTAAAGTATTTACTAAGCGCAGGGGAGAGGGTAGGCGTCAGCAAGCCTGTCGAGTGACTTGCCCAAAGATCAGGCTTGGCCTAGATGATGACGAAATGGTCCCTGAAGTAGGGACTGCCTGCAACTGGACGGGGTACTCGGAGCGGAACACCGTATAGTGCCCTCGATGCTATGGCGCTGGAAGCAAGGTATCTTGCTGTGAAGTGCTTGGATGGCTGCACGCACATGGTACCCTCACACGCCTCAGTCCCCTTGCCCCCACCAAGCAATCACTGAGCTTAAGGTACAGCAAACATGTCTGAACGACAGCGGCACAGCGGTCTCGGTCTTATCGTCTTTGGATTCTCACTCGGGTTCTTCAAGCATCAGCGTGCTTCCTTGGCTTCCTTAGCGTTGGGGTACCTTGGTGGACGTACTATTTATTGAGCTATGATAAGCAGACAGACTAGGAAGGTTGGGGAGGCACAAGGGTCGTACTGCAGTCTTGAATAGCACCACGTGCTTCTGCTTCTTTGCAGTAGCAAAAGAGGCAACCAGGGAACCCCGCATCTACCTCAAAGTAAGCACGAGTGGCACTTACACAGTACTCTACTGTGTACTATGTAAGTACCTTAGTTTTAGCGACGGCCAAGGATCCAGCCATACCTTATTCTACCTAGCGCATAACATGGGCCGCAGCCTTGGGTGCTTGGCATGCTTGGTACCTTAATTTTCCAAGCAAGATAATCTTACTCTAGAAGTATCACTAAGGTCGGTACGTATCACAAGGAAGCAGCATCAACAGCTAGTGGCCCCTGGCTGTGTTGCGCCGGAACTAATGCAAACAGCACGACTGCGGCACGCCCGCCGATCTTCCAATCGCTGAAGCTCTGGCACACCCTCCTCCGACATCTGTTCCATTAGAAAGATGGCCTGGCAGAGAGCTGCTATGACCCTCGGAGGAATTGCCATTGGCTCCCCGTCGCTCTACGTACGGCCTTGGGTCGAATGCGGCCTCGTGGCGTGAAGGCGGTCTGGTTGGCTGGAGGCATCAACGACATCATCCACTCACCTAGTTTGGACTACGGCATGGAGTGCTGAAGCAATCGTCCAGAGCGCCTGGAAAAGCGTCCCTTTAGTCCTTTGCTTTGACCTCGCCTTACCGTTACGCTTTCTTTGTTTCGCAACGTCTGATCATCGCATATTCAGAAGAGCAGTATGAAGCTGGAGAGACCCGTGTGAGGAATATTGATCAATCACAATGCGGCCTACTGCCTAATAGTCCCAGCGACCACCGCGATGTCACCTGGATTCTGCTCACTTGAAAGAAGCTAAGATTCTCGCCATCACAGATCGGGTATCTGACATTTACATCTTTATCAAGAAGATTCTTGTTATTTGCTCATGAAAGTCTCCATTTACCGGTGAACTATATAATTTGGCGGGCAACAGACATCCGTGATGGTAGCTATTGTAGAGCTCGGCCGTCCGAAAAGGAAGAAGGAGCACAGCCGCACGAGAGTCCACGCCTCAATGTTGCTTTAGCCCATTGAGCTC